>JAABUR0100001636.1_pt1 | contig 38988 bp, 29 predicted proteins | sample 5560091 | NCBI WGS metagenome assembly JAABUR01 (sample SAMN10711879, study PRJNA513375) | rock metagenome | isolation source: Antarctica rocks | place: Antarctica: Victoria Land, University Valley sud | reverse complement strand
ACCGCGGCCGCGACTGATCGCGCTCGGGCTCGGGGTGCTCGGCGATGGTGGGATCGACGACGTGCATGCGGGCGTGAAGGCGGTGGCGCGACATGGCGACCAGCGCCGACTCCTGAAAGGTGTCCTCAGAGCCCAGGTAATGCACGGTGTCCAGCGTGGCGCCCTGGAGCTTGTGCACCGTGCTCGCGTAGCCGTGGTCGACGTGCCCGCCGGCGAGATAGTCGCCGGGCAGCCGCGTGGGCTCTTCCCGGCCGTCGAGCGTCACGCGCAGGGCACCGTCGTCGAGGACCTCGGCCACCGTGCCGCGGTCGCCGTTTCGCACCCCCAGGCCGCGGTGGTTTCGAAGCGCCATGATCCGGTCCCCCGCGGCATAGCGGCGACCGGCAACCTCGAGCTCGGGGCCGTCCAGCTGGCCCTCCTCGCGCATCACCGTGCGCGCCAGCGCGTTGAGCGCCCGAGCGGACTCGCGGCGATCGGCGAGCATCGCCGTGGAGTCAAGGCCATGCTCACGGGTGTCCTGCCACCACGAGCGGACCATGGAGGTGTGGGCGTCGGCGGCGGTCGCAGACACGGTGACGCGCTCGTGGTTGACCTGGGCGTCCAGCCAGGTGCGGTGCTCGCCACGGTGAAGGGCGCGCAGCGCGTAGCGATCCCATGCCTCCTGCTGGCGGCGGATGCGATCCAACGTCCGCGCGCCCAGCCGCCGGGCCAGGCCGCCCAGCATGCCGCCCGCCTCGATCTCGGGAAGCTGACGCGTGTCCCCGACGGCGACCAGCTTGCCCTCGGCCCGCTGCACCTGGTCAAACAGCCACTGAAAGTCGCGCGTACCGACCATCCCCGCCTCATCGACCACGAGCACCGACCCGCGCTCAAGGCCACCCCCTTGCTCGATGTCGACGCGCAGCCCGGCGATCGTCGTCGACGGAATCCCGGCCGCGCTCTCAAGCTCAGCCGCCGCCCGCGCCGACAAAGCGACGCCGTAGACCGGGGTGCCCGAGCGCTGCCACGCCTCACGCGCCCCATCCAGCGCGTAAGTCTTCCCGGTCCCCGGACGCGCGCGCACCACATCGACCTGGTCGCCCGAGCGCGTGAGATGGCGGATCATGGCCGCCTGCTCACCCTCGAGCTCGGGCCGCGCGGCGAGAACCGCCTCGACCTGCGCCGCCTCCACCCGCCCCACTCCGGCCTTCTGGCCTTCGGCGGCGCGGTCGAGGAGTCGCTGCTCGATGTCGAGCAGCTCCCGCGTCGTATAGCGATCACCGACGGCGAGGGCGCGGCGGCCCTCCTGTATGGCGGGCTCGACGAGCTCGACATCGCGCCGCGCCAGGAAGTCGTCGGCCTGCCCGGCCAGGTGCCCGTAGCTGACGCCGGCGGGCTGGGCCGCCGAGAGCGCCGAAATGACATGCCGACGATCAAACACCGACCGGTCATAGGTCAGCCCGCGCGGCCCGCCCAACTCGTCGAGCACCCCCGCCGGGGGGTGAGGGGAGGGAGCCGCCCGGTCAACCCGATCGACCAGCGCCTCGATCTCGGCGCGGCCCAGGCCCCGCTCGCCCGCGCGCGCCCGCCACCCATCCCGCAACTCCTCCAGGGTCCGCGGCTCGCCCTTCGCCGCCCGCGTGTTCAGCGCCGCCGCCTCCCGCGCCGCCGGGGACGCCTCGGCACCCACCGCCTCCAAGATCCGCGCGCGACGCTGAGAAAGCTCATCGATCACCCCCCTTGAGACCCCCTCGATCTCATAGGTGCCCGCCGTGGCACCCGGCGCCCACGCCACCCCCAGGCGCTCGGTCAGCTCCGCGCGCAACTGCGCCTGAAACACCCGATCCGCCGCGAGACGATGCACGAAAAGCGGATGGCCATCCAGCCGCAGCCAGCGGCCCTCGGCGAAGGTGAGGTTCGGGATCACCACGTGCACGTGGTACTGCGGGTCCGCCGACCGCGACGTGTCGTGGCGATATGCGGCCCCGATCAGCCCATCCGCGCGGATCCGTTGCGCCCCGCCCTGCCCCACGCGGGTAAACGTGGCGTGGTCCTGCAAGTAGCGCACGCCGGCGTCAACGGCCGCGTCGATCGCCTCCTCCACCTGCCCACTAACCGCGGCATCGCCCAGCGCCCACACCGCCGAGACCGACTTCGGTGGCGCCCACTGCGCATCAAACCCCGCCCGCGCGCTCAAGGTCTGCTCGCGCCCGCCCGGCCCCTCGCGTCGACGATCAGACACCCGCCGACCCAACAACTCGCCCGTCCCCGGATGGCGCTGCTCCAACAACGCCGAAAGCTCCCCGCGGGCCAGCTGCCCCTCCAGACCCAGCCGCGGCGCCAAAGCCCCCACCCACCGCCCCGCCCGCTCATCAACCAGACGCGCCCCGACCGCCCCGACGGCCCCCGCATGCTCGCTGTCGTGCCGCCCGGAGACGTAGCCCTCATAGCCCTCCGGACCCGAGGACTCGCCCGCCAGGTCACTGTCCGCGTGCGCCGGAACGTCGTCGGGGTCAGGGGCACGCCCCTCGTAATAGTCGACCCGCTCCGCGTCGATCTTCGCCAAAGTCAACATGCCGTGAGCGGCCAGTATTGAGGGCCTGGCACTTTAGTGCAAGTGTGTGAGCTGCTCCGTGACGGCGCTACGCGGCGGAACGCGGCCGGAGGTTTCGCTAGCCGTTGGGTGGCGCCGCGAGCCGCAGGCCAGCGGCGTGGGTGAGCCTGCGCAGCGCGCGGCGAAGCTTCGCCAGCGAAGAGACGTCGGTCGCGCGACGCGCGACCTGGGCTGGTGGCGCTCCGGACAAATCCTGCTGCTGGTCGTGCGACGGACGCGGGCGTCCGTGGGCGGCCGGAGATCGGCTGAAGGCTACGACGACGGCTTGGGGGCCTCGCGCGCAGCGCGGCGGGATCCACTTCTGGAAGCGCAGTCCAACACACCGGGCGTACTCGGATGGGCCATCCCCCGACGAGCCGAGGATCTCGAGCGAACGGTGCGCGAGCGACCTCGACGAGTGATCGTTACCCCCCGACCCACGATCTGACCTTCCCGCCCGGCGACGTCGACCCCGCGCCATTGCGCGCGTGCGTCGGCTCCGGCGGCGCCGCGCGCGATCGAGAGGGGCAGCTTGGTCCTCAGGCGCCGGGTTGCCCAAGCTCAAGGCACTGCGAGGAGCCGGCGCTGATGGCGGCGAGGCCAACGGGCTTGCCGAGGGCCCGTGAGCCACGCCGCGCGCATCGTCGACAGCGCACATCTCGCGAGCGAGCGCCCTCCACCGCATGGACGTCTCGTCGTTCTTCGCCTCGTTCCTGACGCCAGGGCGCAAAATGTCCCCGAGTCACAACGGGTGACCGCGCGGCGCTCGAGTCTGGACGGCGGGCGGCTGACACAAGCAGAGGGCCGCCCCGCGTGGGGACGGCCCTCTCGGGCGAGCCGGCGGAGTTCGGCCGCGGGCTACGACTCCGGCTCGCTGTCGGCGCCGTCGTCTGTGTCGCGGGGGCGGTCGGGGCCGAAGGTGATCGAGCCGATCACCTCGTGCCGGGAGCGCTTGGTCCCGTCCTGAGCCTCCCACTCGTTGTACCTCGACGTAGCGGCCCTTGGCGAGGTGCTGGGCGACGGGGGCGGCGCCGTTGCCGAACTGGGCGACGTCGACGAAGGTGGGCTCGCGGTCGCGGCCGTTGTCGACGGCGATCCGAATGTTGACGACGTCCTGGCCGCTACTGAGCTGACGGGAAGACCGTTGCCGCCCGCGCCGCGGTCGCCGCGCTGGACGCGGCCCGGCACACGATCCTCTACCTCGGCACCCCGGGCGTGGGACTGCGCGGGATCTACACGACGATCATCACCGGGCTGGGCGGCGTCCCGCGGTTTCATCACGCCGCGTTGATCCCCCAGGCGCAGGAGCTGCTCGCCGCCAAGCAGCTTCACGGTCGACTCGTCCTTCAGCGCGTAGAAGACGTTAGCCCCGTCGGGACGCCGCGTCACCAACCCCGAGCGATGCAGGATCTGCAGATGCTTGGACACATTCTGCTGACTCAGGCCGAGAGCGTCCGCCAGCTCTTGAGGCGTGGCCGCACCGCCCGCCAGCTGCTCGACCAAGCGTAGGCGGACAACCTGACCCAGGACGGCAAGGCGCTCAGCGACCTTCGACATCAGGCCCTCCGCGATCAACGCACGCTCGCTCACCGCCGAGGATGTACACGTCAGCGCGCTATTGCCGCTGTGCTTGTACCGCCGTGCGGGCTCAGCATCCGATCGGCGGCGGCGCCGAACCCCAGCCCAATTGTCGTCCAGAGCGTCAGGTTGACGCCCAGCGACGCGAGGCGGAAGCGGTAGAGCACGTCGGCCGGAAACCCGGGGGGGGTTTCGTGGAAGGCGGGCAGCACGAGCTCGGTCGCGCCCATCACCGCGACGAAAGCGCCGACGGCCACCAGCGCCGCGTTCCAGCCGCCGAGGCGCGCCAGCAGCTGGCGGCGGATCCGCGCGGCGGCGATCGCGCCGAGCACGCAGATGGCGATCATCAGGAAGTAGGCGACGGTGCGCGGCCCGATTGTGTCGGGGTTCCCGATCGTGGGCGGGTTGGCCGGGTACTTCGTGAACGGCACGACGACGATGGTCAGGTACGCGGCGGCGGCGAGCACGGCCGCCGTAACGCGCGGGCTCATGGCCCCGATGCGGCCGTACGCGTAGGCGAAGGACAGCGCGAAGACGCCGCCCAGCGCGACGCCCAGGACCACGGTGCCGGTGAGCTGGCCGAAGGAGCGCTGCAGGCCGCGCGAGACGAGCGCGTGGCCTTCGGGCTCGTGGTGCAGCCGGGCCAGGTGGTTCTCGAAGTCGATCGCGTGCTGGACTTGCGGCTCGCCGAAGACGCGCGAGAACACGTAGGCGAGCAAGCCGGCGGCGACGCCGACGAGCATGCCCCGCACGAGCAGGGGCCGGGTCATGCCACGCCCCTAGTGGCAGGGAAAGCCGAGGAGGTGACGCGCATCGTGCACCCATTCGTGCACGCTACTGCCGCCGATGAGGGACGCGGCACCTTCCTCGGCGCCGACGAAGTAGACGAGCATCGCCAGCAGGATGCCTGCGAAGAGCGCGTAGGGAAGCAGTTCGCGCGCCGAGACGACTGGGACCGGCGGCGCTGCTGCTCCTCGTGCGAGGATCGCGTCTGACATGAAATGGCGCCTTCCTACGGGATCACGCGTCCCGTCATCGGTGATGGGCCGTGTGGCGGCGGAGTGTCTGGCTTCCGGCCCTTCGCGGGCCGGTCACAGTGGCGCAACCGCGCCGGTCTTTCACCGGCTTCCTCGCTCCGTCACAAGTGCGGGGCAGCATAGTCCAGGGAGCGGCGGCCTACAAATCGGCCGGTAGGCGCACGGTTTATGCTGGCCGCGATGCACCCAGGTCGTGCCGCCAACCCGGCCGTCGTGGCACGCCCGCTCGCCGATCGCTGCCCCGGCGTCCTTCGCCTTCACTCGTCCGGAGACGGGCTGCTGGCGCGCGTCCGCCTGCCCGGCGGGGTGCTGCCGGCCGCCACGTTCGGGGCGATCCGCGAGGCCGCCACGCTCGGCAACGGCCTGCTCGACTTGACCTCGCGCGCCAACCTCCAGGTGCGCGGTCTGCCGCAGGACGCCGCCGCGGTCGCCGCGGACCTGCTGTGGTCCTCGGGGTTGCTGCGCTCGCTCGAGCACGACCGCGTGCGCAACATCGCCGCCAGCCCGCTCGGCGGCCGCGATCCCGCGGCGCTCGCGCCCACCGACGCGCTCGTGGGCCGCCTCGACGCCGCGCTGTGCGCCGACGCGCGGCTCAGCGCCCTGCCGGGGCGCTTCCTGTTCGCCGTCGATGACGCCAGCGCGACGCTGGGCGGTCGCGTCGCCGACGTCGCGCTCGTCGCGCAGCGGGGCGGCGCCTTCCGGCTGGTGCTCGCCGGGGTGCCCACGGACGCCCACGGCGACGAGGAGCTCGCGCTGGACGCCGCCCGGGCGTTCCTCACGCTCTCCCCCGACGCGTGGCGGATCGCCGACCTGCCCGGCGGCGCGGCCACGGTCGCGGCCGCGCTCGGCGAGGGGCTCGCGGACGAGCCGATCAACGGGCGGGGCGCCGCGCCGGCCCCCGGCGTGTCCGAGCAGGCCGACGGGCGCGTCGCCGTGACGGCGCTGCCGCCGCTCGGCCGCCTCGACGTCGGGATGCTCGACGCCGTCGCGCGGCTCGCCTGCGACGACGTGCGGCTCTCGACGCGGCGGACCCTGACCTTCCTCGACGTCGAGCCCGCGGGGGCGCCGGCGCTGCTCGCCGCGCTCGAGGGCGCCGGCTTCGTCACATCGGCCGACTCCGGCTGGGCCGGGCTCTCGGCTTGCGCGGGCGCGGGCGCGTGCGCCCGCGCCCGCGTCGACGTGCGAGCGGCCGCGGCGGCGCGCGCACAGGTCCGCGGGCGCGCAGCCGGGGCCGAGCACTGGTCGGCCTGCGAGCGCGGCTGCGGGCGCCCGCCCGGCGCGGTGACGATCACCGCCCACGCGTCGCGGCTGACCATCGAGGGCCGGGGCGGCGAGCGCGACGTCGCCGACGTGGCCGAGGCGCGGGCCGCCCTCGGGGGCGCGCCGGCGTGAGCGACTACGTCCGCGACGGCGCGGAGATCTACCGCCGCTCGTTCGCCACGATCCGCGCGGAGGCCGACCTCGCGGGCCTGGACCCGACCCTCGAGCGCGTCGTCGTCCGCATGGTCCACGCGTGCGGGATGGTCGACCTGGCCGGCGACGTGGCCGCCTCCGGGGGCTTCGGCGAGGCCGGCGCCCGGGCGCTGCGCGACGGCGCGCCGATCCTGTGCGACACGTCGATGGTCGCCTCGGGCGTGACGCGTGCGCGGCTGCCGGCCGACAACGAGGTCGTCTGCACGCTCGGCGACGCGCGGGTGCCGACGCTGGCCGCCGACATGGGCACGACGCGCACAGCCGCGGCGCTGGAGCTGTGGCGCGAGCGCCTCGGCGGCGCCGTGGTCGTCGTCGGCAACGCCCCGACCGCCCTGTTTCGCCTGCTCGAGCTCGTCGACGAGGGCGTCCCCGCGCCCGCCGCGGTCATCGGCGTGCCCGTCGGCTTCATCGGCGCGGCCGAGTCCAAGGTGGCGCTGGCCGAGCACGGCGGCGGGCTCGAGTTCGTCGTCGTCCACGGCCGGCGCGGCGGCAGCGCGATGGCCGCGGCCGCGATCAACGCCCTGGCCAGCCCGGCCGAATGACGCCCGGGCGGCTCTTCGGCGTCGGCGTGGGCCCCGGTGACCCCGATCTCGTGACCGTCAAGGCCGCGCGGATCATCGCGGCCGCCGACGTGATCGCCTACCCGATCGCGCCGCGAGCCGGAGCCACCGGCGTGGCGCGGGCGATCGCGGGCCCGCACATGCGCGCCGGGGTGCTCAAGATCGCCCTGACATATCCGATCACGATCGAGCCCACCGAGCACCCCGGCGGCTACGAGGCGGCGATCGCCGACTTCTACGACGCAAGCGCCGCCGAGCTCGCCACGCACCTCGACGCGGGCCGCGACGTCGTCGTGCTCTGCGAGGGCGACCCGTTCTTCTACGGCTCCTACATGTACCTGCACGACCGCCTCGCCGACCGCTACGTGACCGAGGTCGTGCCCGGCGTGACCTCGTTCAGCGCGGCGGCCGCCGCCGCCGGCACGCCGCTGGTCAAGCGCGACGACGTGCTGACGATCATGCCCGGCACGCTCTCGCAGGACGAGCTGGCCACGCGGCTGCGCGGCGCCGACGGCGCGGTCGTCATGAAGCTGGGGCGCACGTTCCCCGGCGTGCGCGACGCCGCCGAGGCGGCGGGCGTCGCCGAGCGCGCGGTCTACGTCGAGCGCGCGAGCTCCGACGCCGAGCGCACGGCGCCGCTGCGCGAGGTCGACGCCGCCGGCGTGCCGTACATGTCGCTCGTGCTCGTCCCGACCGCCGACGAGCGCCGGCCCACGCCGGCCCGGCCGGGACGCGTGACCGTCGTCGGGCTCGGGCCCGCGGGCGGGCAGTGGCTGACGCCGGAGGCCCAGGCCGAGCTGGCCGACGCCGACGTCGTGATCGGCTATAAGACCTACGTCGACCGCGTCCCGGCCCGCCGCGGCCAGCAGCGCTTCGCGACCGACAACCGCGTCGAGGCCGACCGCGCCCGCCATGCGCTGGAGCTGGCCGCCGGCGGCGCGCGCGTCGCCGTCGCCTCCTCGGGCGACCCCGGCATCTTCGCCATGGCGTCCGCGGTGCTCGAGGCGCTGGACGGCGCGTCGGCGCCGCTGGACGGCGTCGAGGTGCGCGTCGTGCCGGGGCTCTCGGCCATGCAGGCGGCGGCGTCGCGCGTCGGGGCGCCGCTCGGTCACGACTTCGCCGTGATCTCGCTTTCGGACATCCTCAAGCCGTGGGCGGTGATCGAGCGCCGCCTGGAGGCCGTGGCCGGCGCCGACATGGCGGTCGCGCTCTACAACCCCGCGTCCAGGGAGCGCCGCGACCAGCTCGAGCAGGCCCTCGCGGTGCTGGCGCGCCACCGCGCGCCGCAGACGCCGGTCGTGGTCGCCCGCGCCGTCGGCTCCGACGCGGAGGCCGTGACCGTGACGTCGCTCGGCGCACTGGACCCCGGCGTCGTCGACATGCGCACGCTGCTGATCGTGGGCGCCTCGACGACGCGCGTGATCCCCGCGCGCGACGGCGCGGGCCCCGATCGCGTCTACACGCCGCGCCGCTACCCCGACGCCTGAGCGCGGGCCCACGCCGCCGCCTCGGCAACGCTGCGCACCGTCGCTACGTCCTCCCGTGGCGGGCGGCGGACCACGACGACGGGCAGGGCGCGCTCGCGGGCGGCCCGGAGCTTGGCCTCGGTCAGCGCCCCGCCGCTGTCCTTGGTCACGAGGGCGTCGATGCGGTGCGCGTCGATGAGCGCCCGCTCGCCCTCCAGCGTGTAGGGCCCGCGGTCCAGCAGCACCTCGTGGCGCGGCGGCAGCGCGACCGCGGGCTCCTCGACGCAGCGGATGAGAAACCAGCGCTCGCCGTCACCGGCGAACGCGGCGAGGCCCTGGCGGCCGGTCGTGAGCAGGACGCGCGCGGCGCCCAGCCGCGCCAGGGCGCCGGCGGCCGCGGGGAGGTCGTCGACCCACAGCCAGTGGTCGCCCTCGCCGGCCACCCAGCCGGGGCGCTCGAGGCGCAACAGCGCGACGCCGGCCGACGCGGCGGCCCGCGTGGCCGAGGCGGAGATGCGCTGCGCGAAGGGATGCGTCGCGTCGACGACGGCGGCGATGGCCTGCTCTTGCAGCCAGCGCCCGAGGGCCTCGGGGCCGCCGAAGCCGCCGATGCGCACCTCGCCCACCGGCAGCCGCGGCCGCGAGACGCGTCCCGCGAGGGAGGAGACGACCGGGACGCCCGCATCGTCGAGCTGGGCGGCGAGCGCGCGCGCCTCGGCGGTGCCACCGAGGATGAGCACGCGGGCGCTCACGGCTCGCGGCGCAGGAGGTAGATGTCGAAGATCCAGCCCTTGCGCGCCTTCGCCGTCGCGCGCGCCTGCGCGATCTCGCCCGCGACGTCGGCCAGCGGCCCGCTGATGAGCAGCTCGTCCTCGGTGCCGAGGTAGGCGCCCCAGTAGATGTGCAGGCCCGCCGGGTCGACGTCGGCGAACGCGGTGCCCGCGTCGAGCATGACGACGACGTCGTCGACGTCGGGCATGCCGTCGGCGAGCAGGCGCGCGGGCGTGATGAGCACGGGCCGTCCCACGCGGTTGAGCGCGATGCGGTGGCGGGCGGTCAGCGCGTGCAGCGAGCTGATGCCCGGGATGACCTCGAGCTCCAGCGCGACGGCGCCGCGCCCGGCGATCTCGTCGGCCACCGCGAGCGTGGACTCGTACAGGGACGGGTCGCCCCACACGAGGAAGGCGCCGGTCTCGCCGTCGGCCAGCTCGTCGCGCAGCGCCGCCTCCCATAGCGCGACGCGCTCCTCGCGCCAGCGGCGCACCGCGGCCGGGTAGTCGGGCGCGTCGCGCCACGGCCGCGGCGCGTCCGCGAGCGTCACGGTGCAGTGCGGCCCGGCCGTGCGGTGGCGTGCGACGACGGCGCGGCGCAGCGCCACGAGCTCGTCGGTGGCGTCCTTGGTCACGACGAAGAGCACGTCGAACGCGTCGAGCGCGCGCACGGCCTGGACCGTCACGTGGTCGGGATCGCCGGCGCCGATCCCGATGAGCAGCAGCCGGCGCATCGCTACGGCGCCTGCTCGCCGCGGTCGCGCGCCTTGGAGTACAGGTGGCTGTCGCGGAAGCCGCGCGCGGCCAGGGCGGGGCCGATGAGGATCGTGGCCGTCCGCGTGATGCCCGCCTCGCGCACGAGCCCGGCGATCGTGGCGAGCGTCCCGCGCAGGACGACCTCGTCGGGCCAGCTCGCGCGCGCCACCACGGCGGCCGCGCAGCCCTCGCCGTAGTGGGGGGCGACGGTCGCGGCGATCTCCTCGATGGCCTGCGTGCCGAGGTGGACGACGAGCGTGGTGCCGTGCGCCGCGAGGCCGGCCAGCTCCTCGCCCGGCGGGATGGCCGAGGCGCGCCTGCCGTAGCGCGTGAGGATCACCGTCTGGGCGACCTCGGGCACGGTCAGCTCGCAGCGCAGCGCCGCCGCGGCGGCGGCGAAGGCGGGCACGCCGGGCGTCACGTCCCAGGGGATCGCGAGGTCGTCGAGGCGGCGCATCTGCTCGGCCGCGGCGCTGTAGATCGACAGGTCGCCGGAGTGCAGGCGCGCCACGTCCTCGCCGCGCTCGTGGGCGGCCACGTACTCGGCGACGATCTCCTCGAGCTGCAGGCTCTGGGTATCGACGAGCCGGGCGCCGCGCGGGGCGTGGGCGAGGATCTCCTCGGGCACGAGCGCCCCGGCGTACAGGCAGACCGGGGCGGCGGCGATCAGGCGCTGCGCGCGCAGGGTGAGCAGATCGGGCGCGCCGGGGCCGGCGCCGATGAAGTGGACGGTCGCGGGCACGGCGGGTCAGGGCTCCTTCGTGGCGGACCACTGGACGACGGTCATTTGCGCGCGCCAGCCGGTGAAGGCGCCGACGCCTTCGGCGTGGGCGACGTCGAGGCGGGTGAGCGTGCCGCCGCGCTCGCGCCGCGCGGCGACGACGGCCTGCTCGCCCTCGAGCGTGACGGTGTTGGCGACGATGCGGCCGCCGCCGCCCAGCGCCGCCCAGCAGGCGTCGAGCACGCCGGGGACGGTGATCCCGCCGCCGAGGAAGACGACATCGGGGGCCGGGAGGTCCGCGAGCGCGCCGGGGGCGCTGCCGGTCACGACGCGCAGGTCGGGGACGCCGAGCGCGAGCGCGTTCTCCGCGATGCGCGCCGCGCGGTCCTCGCGGGCCTCAACGGCGATCGCGCGCGCGGAGGGCTCGGCGCGCAGCCACTCGACGGCGATCGAGCCGTTGCCCGCGCCGACGTCCCACAGCAGCTCGCCCGGCCGCGGGCCGAGCGCGGCGACGGTGACGGCGCGCAGGTGGCGCTTGGTGAGCTGGCCGTCGGAGGCGAAGGCGTCGTCGGGCAGCCCGGGGGTGCGCGGATAGCCGGGCGCGCCGGTCACGGTCACCGCGATGACGTGCAGCGGGTCGGCGACGAGCTCGCCGGCCTGCGCGGCGGTCGTGTCGACGCGCCGCTCGGCCGGGCCGCCGAGCTGCTCGAGGACGGTCAGCGGGCTGGCGCCGAAGCCCCGCTCGGTCAGGACGCGGGCCACGGCGGCCGCGCCGCCGGAGCCGGTCACGAGCGCGACGATGCGCCGGCCCGGCTGCAGCGCGGCGACGACCACCTCGGGGGGACGGGCGACGACGCTGACGAGCTCGACCTCCGCGTGCGCCCAGCCCAGGCGGGCGCAGACGAGCGCGAAGGACGAGGGATGGGGCAGCACCTCGACGCATTGGGCGCCTGCCTTGCGCACGAGCATGGCGCCGATGCCGTGCAGCATCGGGTCGCCGCTGGCCAGCACGGTCACGTCCCCAAGCGCGCCGGCCGCGACCTCGTCGACGGCGGGCTCCATCGGCGACGGCCACGCCCGGCGCTCGGCGGTCACCTCCGCGGGCAGCAGGGCCAGCTGGCGCTCGGCCCCGAGGATCAGCGGCGCCGCGGCGAGCGCGCGGCGCGAGCCCTCGCCAAGCCCGGCCCAGCCGTCGGCGCCGATGCCGACCACCGTGACCCTCATGCCGCGACCCCGATCGCGGCGGCCACGGCCTCGGCGACGCGGGCGTTGGCCTCCGGGTCGCGGGCCGTGATGCGGACGTGACGGGCGTCGAGGCCCGGGAAGGACGCGGCCGGGCGCACGGCGATGCGCCGCGCCCGCAGGGCCGCGACCAGTGCCGGGCCGTCGGCCGCCTCGACGAGGACGAAGTTCGCCGCGCCCGGCCACGTGCGCAGCCCGGCGATCTCGCCCAGGCGCGCCTCGAGGTCGCGGCGCTCGGCGGCGGCGCGCTCGGCGATCGCGGCGAGCTCGGCGGGGTGCGCGGCGGCGGCCACGAGCGCGGCGAGGGCCAGCGCATTGGCCGACCATGGGGGGTGCACCGCGCGCAGGCGCTCGGCGAGCGCCGCCGGGGCCACCGCGTAGCCCACGCGCAGGCCGGGGATGCCGAGCGCCTTCGTCAGCGAGCGCACGACGACGACGTCGTCGAGCGCGGTGCCCGCGAGGCTGCCGGGCTGGCCGGGGACGAGGTCCATGAACGCCTCGTCGATGACGAGCGTGCGCCCGGGGCGCCGCAGCGCCAGCAGGGCCGCGGCGCCGTCCAGCGTGCCGCTCGGCGAGGCGGGATGGCCGACGACGACGAGATCGGCTGCGTCGGGGACCTGCGTCGGGTCCAGCGCGAAGTCTTGCCTGGGGTCACGGTGCACGCGCACGACCGCGACGCCGTGGGCGTGCAGGCCGGCCTCGGTCTCGGTGAACGCGGGATGCACGCAGGCGGCCAGGCGCGGGCGCAGCGCCGGGCCCAGCAGCCACAGCGCCTCGGCGGCGCCGTTGGTGGGCACGATCTCGGCCTCCTCGCGCCCGTGCTGGGCGGCGAGTGCCGCGACGGCGTCGGCCTGGGAGGGATAGCGCGATACGGCGTCGGTGAGGGCGGTCTCGAGCGCGGTGCGCAGCCAGGGCGGCGGGCCACCCGCGACCACGTTGACGGCGTGATCGGCTTCTCCGGGGGCGACGTCGCGGTCGCCGTGGTGGCGCAGCGCCGGATCGGCCGGGGGCGCGGCGGCGCCGGCGATCTCGAGCGCCCGCCCGGCCACGACGAGCACGACGCGGTCGGCGTCGCGGGCCAGGCGCTCCGTCGCGGCGCCGAGCAGGTCGACCCACGCCCGCGAGGCGGCGTCGGCGGGTAGCACGCCCTCGCCGGCCTGCTCGGCCACGACGATCGCGGCGGCGGCGCTCTCGAGCGCGCGCGCGACGGCGTCGATCTCGGCGAGGATCCGCGGCGCCTCGCGCGCCAGCGCGTCGGCGTCCTCGAAGGCGCCGGCCCGGTGCATACGGGTGGCGATCCACGGCCCGAGCCCGTCGAGCAGGACGCACGCGTCGCCGGCGCCCGCGACGGCGGCGGCGGCGGCCAGCTCGTCGCCGGCCTCCACGGTGCGCCAGGCGGCCGGGCGCCGCCCGACGTGGGCGTCGATCCGGGCGCGCATCGAGGCGTCGCCGGCGTCGGCGGTGGCCACGTAGCGCACGGGCCGCCCGGTCGCGACGGCGAGCGCCTCGGCGTGCGCGCTCTTGCCCGAGCGGGTCCCGCCGATGACGACGGTCAGGCTCACGCCGGGGCGCCGTCGAGCGCGGCGGGCGCCGGGAGCGCGGTCGCGGCGGCGAACGCCCGGGCCAGACCGGGGTGCGCGGCCCAGTGCACGTGCAGGTAGCCGGCCTGGACGCCGCCGCTGACGATGCCCTCGGCGCGCTCGAACGTCCGCGCCGACAGGCGCCACGCGCTCTGCGCCGCCGGGTCGAGCGCCTCGACCCTGGAGTAGTGGAACTCGTGCCCGCGCACGGCGTCGCCCTCGGCGATCCACGGCGTGGCCGTCGTCGCCACGGCCTCGCGGTAGCCGAGCGTGAGCCGGCCCGTCATCGTCGCGCGGGCGGGCAGCGCGCCGCACATCTCGTGGCCGTCGAGCTCGGAGCAGAGATACAGCAGCCCGCCGCACTCGGCGAGCACCGGACGCCCCGTCGCTGCGAAGGCCCGCACTTGGGAGCGCAGCGGCGCGTTGGCCGCGAGCGCCTCACCGAAGACCTCGGGGAAGCCGCCGGCGAGCACGAGGGCGCCGGCGTCCGGCGGCAGCGCCGCGTCGGTCATCGGGTCGAAGCCGTGCAGCTCGGCGCCGGCGCCCTCCAGCAGCTCGAGGTTCTCCTGGTAGTGGAAGGAGAACGCGGGCCCGCGCGCGATGGCGATGGGCGTCCCGGCCGCGACCGGCGCTTCGGCCTCGGGCGACCACACCGGCCCGCTACGGCGCGGCGCGCGACGGGCGAGCCGGACGACCTCGTCGAGGTCGGCATGCGCGGCCATCGCCGTCGCGAGCGCGTCGAGCGCCTGCCGGGCGTCGCGCTCGCGCTCGGCCACAGGCACGAGCCCGAGGTGGCGCTCGGGCGTGACGACGCGCTCGTCGCGGCGCAGCGCGCCCAGCACGGGTAGGCCGCTGCCGTCCAGGGCCTCGCGCAGCAGCTGCTCGTGGATGTCGGAGCCGACCTTGTTGAAGATGACGCCCGCCACGTCGACGTCGGGGTCGAATGTGCGGAAGCCGTGCACCATCGCGGCGGCCGAGCGGGCCATGGCCGCGGCGTCGAGGACGAGCAGCACGGGCGCGTCGAGCAGCTTGGCGATGTGGGCCGTCGAGGCGAGCTCGCCGCGCCCCGAGGCGCCGTCGAACATCCCCATCACGCCCTCGATCACCGCGATGTCGGCGCCAGCGCAGCCGTGGCGCACGAGCGGCGCGATCAGCTCCGGGCCGCTGAGGAACGCGTCGAGGTTGCGCCCGGGCCGGCCCGAGGCGAGCGCGTGGTGGCTGGGATCGATGTAGTCGGGGCCGACCTTGAAGCCCTGCACCGTCAGCCCGCGGGCGCGCAGCGCGCCGATGAGGCCGCATGCGACGGTGGTCTTGCCCGCGCCCGAGCTCGTGCCGGCGACGACGACGCGGGGGATCATGCGGGCACCAGCCGTGTGGTGAGGTCGCGCACGTCGAGGGCGGCGACGTCGCGCTCAGTGAGGCGGCGGGCGGGCTGGGTCGCGTCGGCTCCGGCCTCGCTCCACGCCAGGTGCGGCACGGGGTGCGCGTCGTGGGCGCCGGTCGCCGGATCGCAGCCGTGATCGGCGCAGATGCGCAGCGCCGCGCCGGCGCGCGCGGCCGCGGCGGCCAGCGGCGCGACGAGCTCGCGGTCGGCACGCTCGAGAAACGCGACCTTGGCGGCGGCGTCGCGCGCGTGCGAGGCCTCGTCGGCGCCGGCGGCGTGCACGACGACGCGCGTGGCGCCGTCCCGCAGCGCGGCGCCGGCGGCGGCGGCCTTCGCGCCCAGGTCGGTGGCGACGTCGCCGGTCGCGCCGGCGGGGACGACGGCGGTGGCGCCGAGCAGGGTGGCGATGCCGCAGGCGGCGCCTCGCGCGGCGATCACGACGACGTCCTCGCCCAGCGTGCGGGGCAGCGGCGCGCCGTCGGGCCAGAGGCCGAGGTGGCCGGCGCGCGCGGCGGCGGGCGCCGGCGCCGGCCCGGTGAGCAGCAGGCGGTGGCCGTCCAGGTGGTGGACGGCGTGCCCCGGCGCGGCCGCGGCCAGCGTGCGCACGGCATCGGCCGTCGCGGCGGCGTCCGCGCGGCGCCCGTCGGCCATGCGGACGTCGACGCGCCAGGCGCGATGGCCCGGGGCGAGCGCGATCACGTGCGCCGCGGCCTCGATGCTCGCCCGGTCCACGGGCGCGGCCGGCACGTAGCCGAGCAGGACGGGGATCGCCGTCTCCGAGCCGGCGGGCAGCCCGTCGGGCACGGTGCGCACCCGGGTCAGCTCGCCCTCGCGGGCGAGCGCGTCGAGTGCCGGCGTGCGGGCGCGCTCCAGGCTCGTCGGCCGCGCGCCGCCGCACGGCTCGCTCGCGCCGTCGAGGATCACGAGCAGCTCGGCCCTCACCACTCGATGCCCTGCTGGCCGCGGATGCCCTGCGCCATCTGGTGCTTGACGAGCGTGACCTCGGAGACGAGGTCGGCGGCGTCGATGAGCGCCTGGGGCGCGTCGCGCCCGGTGATGACGACGTGCTGGAAGCCCGTGCGGTTGGAGAGCACCTCGACGACCTCGTCGACGTCGACCCAGCCCCACTTCAGCGGGTAGGTGAACTCGTCGAGCAGAAGGAACTCGTAGCGCTCCTCGGCGATGAACGCCTTGACCTGCTCCCAGCCGGCCTTGGCCAGGTCGGCGGACTCCACGAGGTCCTTGGAGATCCACGACCAGCCGTCGCCCATCTTCATCCAGTCGATGCCGCCCAGGGCCTCGGCCGCGCGCTGCTCGCCGACCTTCCACCGGCCCGACTTGATGAACTGCACGACGCCGCAGCGGTAGTCACGGTTCCAGGAGCGCAGGAGCATCCCGAAGGCCGAGGTCGACTTGCCCTTGCCGTTGCCCGTGACGACGACGAGCAACGGGCGGTCGCGCGGCTTGCGCCGGCGTGGCTCGGCCGTGCCGCGGTCGCCCGGCGCGTGCGGGACGTCGACGCCCGGGGCGCTGTTGCGCGCCAGCGCCGCGGCGTCGCCGATGGGCCGCTCGATCGGCGCGTCCTCGGGATCCTGCGAGGAGGATGCGCCGCGCAGCGAGCACTTCGCGACGTAGCCGGGCGGGCGCTCGGCCGGGGTCTCGGGGGTCGTCTGGTCGCTCATGCGGCGCTCCTGCGGTCGGGACGACGGTGGGGCTCGGCGATCTCGGGGACCACGAGGCGGGTGAGGTCGGCGCCCGCGGCGGCGGCCAGCTCGGCGGCGAGGCCCAGGCGCACCCCGCCCTCCTCGAGGTCGACGACGACGGTACGGTCGGCCGCGGCCACCACGCGCGCGAGCGCGGCGCGGGCGGCGCCCTGGGGATCGGCGGCGCGGCCGTCGGTGAGCAGCACGGCGATGCGGGCGCGGCCGGCGAGCTTGCCGCGGTCGACGTCCTCGAGCAGCGAGGCCGCGTGGGCGATGCCCGCGGCCAGCGGCGTGCGCCCGCCGGCCGGCAGGTCGCGCGCGGCGGTGGCGGCGTGCGCCAGCGGGGCTCCGGGGGCGACGAGTGTGCGGGCGCCGTCGCCGCTGAAGGCGACCACGGCGACGAGGTCGCGGCGGGCGTAGGCACGGCGCACAGCGGCCTCCAGCGCGCCCTTGACGCGCGCGAGGCGGCGCTGGGCGGCCATCGAGCCGCTCGTATCGACGATCAGGCACAGCAGCGCGCCGCGCCCACCGCCGGCGATTGCCGTGTGCGCCCGCGGGTCGCCGCGCAGCGACGCGAGGATCGTCGGCAGGATCGCGATCGCGTCGTCGGCGCGGGCCGGGCGGGCGTCGAGCACGGCGAGGTTGCCGCCCGGCGCGCGCCCGCTGGGGCGCGGCGCCGCGTCCTGGGCGGCGCGCGGGCCACGCGAGAGCAGCAGGGCGGCCTCGGGCAGGCGCGAGGGCAACGCGGCCGGGGAGGCGAGATGGGGCGGCAGCTCGGTGTGCGGCGCGGGCTCCGGGCCGTCCGGGGCGGCGGGCGGCGGACCGGCCAGGTCAGGATCGGGCGACCAGGACGGCGCCGAATGGCGATCCGATCGCTCCTGGCGCGATTGGATCGCCACTCGGGGCGAGGAGGAGGGCTCGGGCGCGTCGTCCGCCGACGCGGCCGCGTCGGACTCCAGCGCCTCGTCGATCGACCGGTCGCGCCCGCCGCCCGGCGGCGGGGCGAGCGGGTCGCGGCGCAGGCGGTGGCGCAGCGCCAGGTGGGCGGCCCGGTCGATGTGCGCGTCGCCGACCTCGGTCACGCCGTCCAGCGCCGCGAGCGCGCAGGCCGCGTGGGCGCACACGAGGTCGCCGCGCACGCCGTCGAGGTCCAGCTGCGCGCAGACCGACGAGATCCGCAGCAGCTCGCGCTCGCCGATCGTCACCGATCCCACGAGCGCCCGCGCGGCGGCGATGCGCTGGGCCAGCGCCCGCTCGGCGTCCGCCCAGGTCGCGGCGAAGGCCTCGGGCGCGGCGTCGTATGCCATGCGCCGGCGCACGATCTGCGCGCGCGTCGGCGCGTCGCGCGGGCCCGCGACCTCGACGCCGAGGCCGAAGCGGTCCAGCAGCTGCGGGCGCAGCTCGCCCTCCTCGGGGTTCATCGTCCCGACGAGCAGGAAGCGCGCGTCCTGCACGACGCTGACGCCGTCGCGCTCGACGGTGACCTCGCCAGAGGCGGCAGCGTCCAGCAGCGCGTCGACCAGATGGTCGGGCAGCAGGTTGACCTCGTCGACGTAGAGCACGCCGCCGTCGGCGCGGCCGAGCAGCCCCGCCTCGACGCGGTGCTCGCCCGCCAGCGCGGCGCGCAGGTCCAGCGTCCCGACGAGCCGGTCGAGCGTCGCGCCGAGCGGCAGCTCCACGAGCGGGGCCGGCGTGTCCGCGCCCGACGCGCTGCCGAGCATCGGGGCCAGCGCGCGCACCGCGGTGGACTTGGCCGTCCCGCGCTCGCCGCGCACGAGCACCCCGCCCACGACGGGATGCACGGCACACACGAGCAGCGCCTCGACGAGGTCCTCCTGGCCGACGATCGCCGACAGCGGGTACGGGGTGAGGCGCGCCATCAGGCCGTTGCGCCCTCCAGCTGGTCCTCGAGCGCCAGGTAGCGCGCCTTGATCTCGCCGAGCGTCTCGTCGCTGGGCTCGCTCCACATGCCGCGCTCGGCGGCCTCCAGCAGCTTCTCGGCGATGCCGCGCGCCGCCCACGGGTTGGCCTGGTCCATGAACGCGGCGACGTCCGCGTCGAGCAGGTACTTCGCCGCGACCTGCTCGTACATCCAGTCGGAGGCGACGTCGGTCGTGGCGTCGTAGCCGAAGAGGTAGTCGACCGTGGCGGCCAGCTCGGCGGCGCCCTTGAAGCCGTGGCGCACCATCGAGCCGATCCAGTGCGGGTTGGCCACGCGGGCGCGGAAGATGCGGCGCGTCTCCTCAGCCAGCGTGCGCACGTTGACGAGCTCGGGGTCGGAGCTGTCGCCCAGGTAGGCGGCCGGCTCGCGGCCGCTGAGGCTGCGGATCGTCGCGACCATGCCGCCGTGGTACTGGTAGTAGTCGTCGCTGTCGAGGTGGTCGTGCTCGCGCGAGTCGACGTTCTTGACGGCCACGTCGATCTGCTCGAAGCACGCGCGCATTGCGGGCCCCGCGGCGACGCCGCCCAGGCCGCGGCCGTAGGCGAAGCCGCCCCAGGACTCGTAGACGGCGGCGAGGTCGGCGTCGTCGCGCCAGTCGCGCGTCTCCAGCAGCTGGCTGAGCCCGGCGCCGTAGGTCCCGGGCTTGGAGCCGAAGATCCGCGTCGTCGCGCGCCGCCACGCCTCAGCCTCGTCGAGCTCGCCGGCGAGCCGGGCCGCCTCGGCGCGGGCGTGCTTGGCCACGAAGTTGCGCTCGTCCGGCTCGTCGAGCGCGGCGACCATCGTGACGGCGTCGTCGAGCAGGCCGACGAGGTGGGGGAAGGCGTCGCGGAAGAAGCCGGAGATGCGCAGCGTCACGTCGATGCGCGGGCGCCCGAGCTCCTCAAGCTCGACGACCTCCAGGCCGGTGACGCGCCGCGAGGACTCGTGCCACGTGGGTCGCACGCCCAGCAGGGCGAGGACCTCGGCCGCGTCGTCGCCCTGCGTGCGCATCGCCGCCGTGCCCCAGGCCACGAGGCCGACCATCTCCGGCAGCGCACCGGCGTCGCCGACGTGGCGCTCGAGCACCGCGTCGGCGAGCTTGACGCCCGTGGCGTAGGAGAGCTCGGACGGCAGCGCGCGCGGGTCGACGGAGTAGAAGTTGCGCCCCGTCGGCAGGACGTCGAAGCGCCCGCGCGTCGGGGCGCCGGAGGGGCCCGCCGGGACGTGGCGCCCGCGCAGCGCTCCGAGGACGTTGGTCATCTCGTCGGTGGTCTGGCGCAGCCGCGGCACGATCTGGCCGGCCGCGAAGCGCAGCGCCGAGACGACGCCCGCGTCGTCTCGGCCCAGCACCGACCGGCACAGCTCATCCGACAGCGCGGGGTCCCAGTCGTGCTCGGAGAGCTCGGTCAGCAGCGCGTGCTGGGCCTCCTCGAGGCGGTCGAGTAGATCGCTGCCGCGGTACGCGGTACCCGGGAAGCGGGCGACGAGCTCCGCGCTGCGGCCGGCCTCGACCTTCACGCCCGGCGCGGCCACGAGCGCCGGCTCGTCGAGCCCGAACGAGGCGGCGACGGCGCGGCGCAGCCCCGGGACGCGGCCGCTGCCGTGGCGGCCGATCGCCGCGACCAGGCCGCGCAGGTGCGGGCCCTCGGGCACGACGCCGAGCACGTGCAGGCCGTCCTTGATCTGGACGTCCTTGACCTCGCACAGGTAGCCGTCGAGGTGCTCCACCAGCTCGCCGGCATCGCCCGGCTGGCCGTCGATGCCGAGGTCCTCCTGCAGGTTGGCCTTCTCGATCGTCTCCCAGATCTGCGCGCCGAGGCCGGGCAGCTTGGACGGGTCGAGCACCTCCAGGCGGGCGTACTCGTCCATCAGCGCCTCGAGGTCGGCGAGCTCATCGTAGCTCTCGGCGCGCATCATCGGCGGGACGAGGTGGTCGACGACGACGGCGTGGGCACGGCGCTTGGCCTGGGCGCCCTCGCCCGGGTCGTTGACGACGAACGGGTAGACAAGCGGCATCGAGCCCAGCGCGGCGTCCGGCGCGCACGACGCGCTCAGCGCGAGCATCTTGCCCGGCAGCCACTCCAGCGTCCCGTGCTTGCCGAGGTGCACGATCGCGTCGGCGCCCCAGTGGTGGTCCAGCCAGCGGTAGGCGGCCATGTAGTGGTGGGCGGGCGCGAGCTCGGGGTCGTGGTAGATGCCGACCTGATCGTCGCCGTAGCCGCGCGGCGGCTGGATGAGTACGACGACGTCGCCGAACTCCAGGCCCGCCACGACGAGGTCGCCGTCCGGCGACGCGGTCGCGCTGCGGTCCAGGTAGCGGTCGCCCGGCGCCTCGCCCCACTGCGCGACCATCGCGTCGGTGAGCTTGGGCTCGAGCGTGCCGTACCAATCGAGGTAGTCGGCGACGGCGATGCGCAGCGGCGCGGCGGCCAGCAGCTCGTCGGTGAGGAACTCGGGGTCGTGGCCGCCGGCGGCGATCAGCGCGTGCATGAGCGCGTCGCCGTCGGTGGGGGTGTCGCGCACGTCGATGCCGTCTGCCTTGAGCTGGTGCAGCAGGCCGATGGCGCTGGCCGGCGTGTCGAGGCCGACGGCCATGCCGATGCGCGCGTGCTTGGTGGGAAAGGCGGTGAGCACGATGGCGATCCTGCGCCGCGCGCCAGGGTCGCGCAGGCGCGCGTGACGCAGGACGAGGCCGGCGAGGCGGTCGCAGCGCTCGGCGTCGGCGACGTAGCGCGGCACGGCCACGCCGACCGGCGAGTCATCGAGCTCGCGCTCCTTGAAGGAGATCGGGCCGCCGATGATGCGCCCGTCGAACTCCGGGATCGCCACCTGCGTGGCGGCGTCGATGGGCAGCAGCCCCTCGCCGCCCTCCTCCCAGCGCTCGCGCGACATCGTCACGCACAGCGCCTGGATCACCGGCACGCCGAGCGCCTCCAGCGCGCTGGCGTCCCAGCCCATCTGCTCCTCGCCACCGCCGTCGCCGGCGTCCACGTCGCCGCCCGCGTCGCCGCGGTTCGAGCCGCCGGTGGCGAGCATCGTCGTGACCAGCGCGTCGACGTGGCCGGTCAGCAGCTCGAGGGCGGCGACGCGGCCGTCGTCGTGGGCGCGGCGCAGCGTGTAGCTCCACACCGCGACGGGGTGGCCGCCGGCGCGCTCGATCGCCGCGCACAGGCCGTCGACGAAGTCTGTGTTCCCAGTCAGGCGGTGCGAGCGGTAGAACGTGATTCCGACGACGGGCGCGCCCGGGTCGCGGCCCGCCAGCGCCTCCTCGAGCGTCACGTCGCCGCGGCCGGGGACGTAGACGCCGAGCTCGTCGACGCCTCTTGGCGCGTCGAAGCCGAAGCCCTCCATGAGGAACGTGTCGGCGAGGAAGCGCAGCATCTGCTCGATGTTGTCCACGTCGCCCGACTGCAGGTACTCGCCGACCTGCGCCACCGCGCCGGAGGGGACGGTCGACAGCGCGGTCATCTCGGCGTCCGGGCGCGCCTCGCCGCCGAGGGCGATCAGCGCAATGCCGGCCGCGCGGCAGCGGTCGGCCAGGCGGTCGACGCCGCCCTGCCAGCCGCGGCGGCCGCCGAGCACGCGGATGACGACGACGCGCGCGCCGTCGAGCACGCGGTCGAGGAACGGGTCCAGGTCGCGCGTGCCCTGCGGGTTGGCGCAGCGGACCTCGGGGAAGCCCTCGGGCAGCCGGCGCACCGCGGCGGCCGTCGCCAGGATCTCGGTGTCGGCGGTTGTGACGAACCTCAGCACGGGGCACACTCCAGCAGCAGGTCGGGAAGATCGGTCGGCACGCCGTCCTCGATGAGCGCGCGCAGGTGGTCGGTGTCGAGGTGGTGCTCGACGAGGTCGCCGAGGACGTCGAGCTGGCGCTCGCGCGCGGCGGCGAAGGTGACGTCCGGGGCCGGGACGAAGGCGAGCGCCCGGCGCGCGGCGACCCAGCGCAGCAGCGCGCGGCGCGCGTCGTCGTGCTCGAGCAGGCCGTGCCACGACGTGCCCAGCGTCGCGTCGACCGCGCAGCCCTCCGGGTCGCCGTCGGCGGTGGTGAGCAGCGGCGCGCCGCCGTGCACCGCGGGGCGGCCGTGGCGGATCTCGTAGCCGCCGACCGCGCTGGCCAGCAGGTCGCTGTGGCCGGCGACGGTGCGCAGCACCTTGTCGGCCGCGAACGTCGTGGCCACGGGCAGCAGGCCGAGCGCCGTCACGGTCCCGGCCTCGGACTCGACGTCGTCGACGATCGTCTCGCCCAGCAGCTGGTAGCCGCCGCAGACTCCGAGGATGGGGTCGCCGGCGCGGGCGCGCGCCGTCAGCGCCACGTCGAGGCCGTCGGCGCGCAGGCGGGCGAGGTCCTCGACGGTCGCCTTCGTGCCGGGCAGCACGACGAGGTCGGCGCGGGCGACGTCCACCGGCGAGCGCGTGAAGCGCACCCGCACGCCGGGCTCGCGGGCGAGCGCGTCGAGGTCGGTGAAGTTGCTCATCCAGCGCAGGCGCACGACGGCGACGTCGAGCGTCCCGCTCGCGCCGGCCACGTCGGGGCGCGGGGCCTCGATGGCGAGCGAGTCCTCGGCGTCGAGCCCCAGGCCCTCGACGTAGGGCAGCACACCGAGCGTCGGGCGGCCCGTGAGCGCCGTGATCCGCTCGACGCCGGGGGCGAGGATGGCGTGGTCGCCGCGGAACTTGTTGATCACGAAGCCTGCGATGTGGCGCTGGTCGGCGGGCTCCAGCGCCACGAGCGTCCCGAGCAGCGAGGCGAAGACGCCGCCGCGGTCGATGTCGCCGACGAGCAGCACCGGCAGGTCCGCGGCGCGTGCCAGCCCCATGTTCGTCAGGTCGGCGGCGCGCAGGTTGATCTCCGCCGGGCTGCCCGCGCCCTCGCAGACGACGACGTCGTAGCGGGCGCGCAGGTCGGCGAGCGCGCCGGCCACGACCGGGCGCAGCTCGTCCTTGAGCTCCTGGTAGGAGCGGGCGCTCACGCTGGCGTAGGGACGGCCCATCACGACGACCTGGCTGCGGCGCTCGCCGGAGGGCTTGATGAGGATCGGGTTCATCGCGACCTCGGGCTCGACGCCGGCCGCGGCGGCCTGCATCGCCTGGGCGCGGCCGATCTCGAAGCCGCCCCGGGCCACGACCGAGTTCAGCGCCATGTTCTGGGCCTTGAACGGCGCGACGCGCACGCCCTGGCGCGTCAGCCAGCGGCACAGGCCGGCCGTGACGAGCGACTTGCCGGCGTCGGAGTGCGTGCCGGCCACGAGCAGCGCGCCCTTCATCGGCCCGCCTTCCACGGGCGCCGGGCGAGCGCCGCGCAGGCGAGCGTGGCGGCGAGGCCCACGGCGAGCGACAGGCGCGTGGCGCGGTGCACGTCGGCGGCGCGCGGCGCCGGGCCGTCGCCCATGAACGGCCGCGTCTCGGCGACGCCGGCGTAGGCGAGGGGTCCGCCGAGGCGGACGCCGAGCGCGCCCGCGAAGGCGGCCTCGGCGCGGCCCGCGTTGGGGCTGCGGTGGGCGGCACCCTCCCGGCGCACGGTGCGCCAGGTTGCCGCCAGGCTGCCGCCCACGACCGGCGCGCAGAGGGCGGTGAGCGCGGCCGACAGCCGCGCCGCCGGCCAGTTGACGGCGTCGTCCAAGCGCGCGGCGGCCCACCCGAAGTCGCGGTAGCGCTCGGTGCGGTGGCCGACCATCGCGTCCAACGTGTTGGCCGCGCGGTAGCCCATGACGCCGGCCGGGCCGGCGAGCGCGCCCCACAGCAGCGCGCCGACGACGGCGTCGCTGGTGTTCTCGGCGACGGACTCCACCGCGGCGCGCGCCAGCGCGTCGGCATCGAGCCCCGCGGGATCGCGGCCGCACAGCCACGGCATCGTGGCGCGCGCGGCGTCCAGGTCACCCGCGGCGACCTCGGTGGCGAGCCGGTCGGCCACCCGCGTCAGCGAGCGCCCGCCCAGCGCGGCCCAGGTCACGACGCCAAGCACGAGCGCGCGGCCGGCGCCGGCGCGCGCCGCGCCACGCGCCGCAAGCTCGCCGGCCAGCGCGGCGCCACCGACGAGCAGCGCCGCGTAGGCCGCGCCGCGGGCGCGCGTCGGGGCGTAGGCGACGGCCTCGACGCGCTGCGCGAGCGCGCCGAAGCCGGCCACCGGGTGCAGGCGGCGCGGGTCGCCGAACACGACGTCGGCCGCGTAGCCGCCGGCCAGCGCGGTGGCGCTCACGCGTTGACCTTCGTCACGGTCCAGCGCCCGGCGTGGGCGTGCAGCTCGGTCACGGCCAGCGGCGAGGCGTCGATGCGCCAGAAGGCCTGAAGCGGCGCGCCGAGCGCGTGCACGACGGCCGCCTTGACCACGCCGCCGTGCGTGATCGCCACGGCGCTGCCGTCGAGGCCGGCCTGCTCGTCGAGCCAGCCGCCGACGCGCTCGGCGAACGTGGCGAGGCTCTCGCCGCCGTGCGGCGTCGCGGCCGTGTCGCGCATCCACGCGCCGACGCCGTCGGCGTCCTCGGCCGAGACGGCCTCGAGCGTGCGCCCCTCCCAGGCGCCGAAGTCGCACTCGGCCAAGCGCGCGTCGACGGTGGCCGGGCCGAGGCCCGCGGCCTCGGCGGTCTGCGCGCAGCGCGTGGCGGGGCTGCGCAGGACGTCGTGGCCGGTCGGGATCGACAGCCGCAGCTCGGCCGCGGCGGCCCGTCCGCGCTCGTCGAGCTCCTCGTCGGCCGGGAACGCGAACGCGCGGGTGGCGGCCGTGGGGGCGTGGCGTAGGAGGACCAGCCTTCTCACGCTGCGACCGCCGGATGCATGGGGGCTCCTCCGCGGGATCGGGCGTCCCGCACATAGAAGGGTCGCGGCGGAGAGTTCCTGACTCCCGGGCCCATGTGGACCCGGTCACAGTGGCGCGACCGTCCCGGATTCTCACCGGCTTCCTCGCCGCCGCGCTGACGTGGGCCACTTTACTGTTCGCGGCCGTGCCCGCTCGCGATCGCCTCGTCCGTCCTCCGACGCCGCCCGGCTTCGATTCCTCGCGGGCGGCGCAGCGCTCCGCCGATCCCACCGCGTGGCGCTATCCCGACGAGGCGCGCGAGACCGTGCACCGCGTCATCGCCGAGCGTCGCGACATCCGCCGCTTCCGCCCCGACCCCGTCCCGGCCGACGCGCTTGAGCGCATCCTCACCGCGGCCCACCGGGCGCCGTCGGTGGGCCTCATGCAGCCCTGGCGCCTGATCGTCATCGAGGAGGAGCGCACGCGCATCGAGGTGCGCCGCCTGGCCCAGCGCGAGCGCCTGCGCCAGGCCGAGCGCTTCGACGAGCGCACGCGCCACTTCCTCGACCAGAAGATCGAGGGCGTCGTCGAGGCACCGCTGGGGATCGTCGTCTGCTGCGACCACGGCGCGCCCGACGCCGAGGTGCTCGGGCGCGGCACGATCCCCGAGACCGACGTCTACTCCACGGCGTGCGCAATCGAGAACCTGTGGCTCGCCGCGCGGGCCGAGGGGCTCGGCGTGGGCTGGGTCAGCTTCTACCGGCCCGCCGACCTGCGCGGGCTGCTCGGCATCCCGGCCACCGTGGACCCGCTCGCCTACCTGTGCGTGGGCTGGCCCGACGAGCGCCCGGTGCGCCCGGGCCTGGAGGCGGCGGGCTGGTCGGCGCGCGTCCCGCTCGGCGACGTCGTGATGGCGGAGCGCTGGCGGCCCGCGCCGGCCGAGCAGGCGAGCCCCGAGCGCGTGGACCGGGTGGCGGCCATCGCCGCGCGCGACCGCCTCGACGCGCTCGTCAAACCGGCCGGCAGCCTCGGAGCGCTCGAGGTCCTCGTCGAGCGCTGGGCGTCGATCACCGGCGCGGCGCCGCCCGCCACGCTGCGCGCCGGCGTGCTCGTCCTCGCCGCCGACCACGGCCACGTCGTGCACGGCACGAGCCTGTTCGACGCCGAGGTCTCCGGGCAGGTGACCGCGGCCGCGGCGCGCGGCGACAGCGCCGTCGGCGTGCTCGCGCGCCGTGGTGGGCACGAGCTGCTCGTCGCCGACCTCGGCCTGGCCGGCGCCACGCCGCCGGGCGTGCGCGACGCGAAGGTCGCGCCCGGCACCGCCGACCTGCTCGCCGGCCCGGCGATGACCGACGCGCAGCTGGACGCCGCGCTTGCCGCCGGCGCCGCGCTCGCCAGGGAGTTGGCCGACCGCGGCGTGGACTGCCTCGTGCTGGGCGAGATCGGCATCGGCAACACGGCGACGACGGCTGCGCTCGTCTCCGCGCTCACGGGCGCCGAGCCGGCGCGGACCGTCGGGCGCGGGACGGGGATGGACGCCGCGGGCCTGGAGCGCAAGCGTGCCGTCGTGGCGCAGGCCGTCGAGCGCCACGGGGGGCCACTGCCGGCGCGCGAGGCGCTGCGCCGCGTCGGCGGCCTCGAGCTCGCCGGGCTGGCCGGCGCCGTGCTCGAGGCGGCGCGCCGGCGCCTGCCCGTCGTCGTCGACGGCTTCGCGACGGCCGCGGCGGCGCTCGCCGCCGTCGGGCTGGACCCGACGGCCGGGGCGGTCCTCGTCGCCGGGCACCGCTCGGCCGAGCTCGGCCACGACCTCGTCCTGTCCGAGCTCGGGCTCGAGGCGCTGCTGGACCTGCGCCTGCGCCTGGGCGAGGCGTCGGGCGCGCTGCTCGCGCTGCCCATCGTCGCCGCGGCCGGGGCGCTGCATCGCGAGATGGCGACGTTCGAGGAGGCCGGCGTGACGCGCCGGCCCTGAGGACGCGCCATCGCCGCCCTGCGCCTCGCCGTCGCGTTCTTGACCGTCGTCCCCGTGCGCGTGCGCGATCCGGCGGCGCCGCTTGGCGTGGCCGCGGCCTGGTTCGCCGTGGTCGGCGCGGCCGTCGGCGCGCTCGCCGGCGTGGTCGGCTACCTCGCCGCGCCGCCGCTCGGCGCGACCGTCTCGGCGATCCTCTCAGTGTCCGTGCTGGTCGTGGTCACGGGCGCCCTGCACGCCGACGGCCTCGCGGACTGCGCGGACGGGCTCGGGGTGCGCGGCGATCGCCCGCGACGCCTGGCCGTCATGCGCGACTCGGCCATCGGCACGTTCGGGACGCTCGCGCTCGTGCTGTGGGCGCTACTACTCGTCGCGGCGCTGGCCGGCCTGGACCGCGGCGACGCGCTGCGCGCGCTCGTCGTGGCCGCGGCGCTCGGGCGCTGGGCCGCACTCGTGCACGCCGCGATCACGGCACCCGCGCGGGCCGACGGCCTCGGCGCGGGCTTCGCGCCGGGCACGGCGGCGCTCGGCGTCGCCACGGTCACGGCGGCGGCCTGCGCGCTCGGGCTCGCGGGGGTCCAGCACGGCCTCGTCGCGCTACTCGTCGCGGCGGCGACAGCGGTCCTGGTCGGCGGCTGGGCTAGCGCTGCGCTCGGCGGGCGCACCGGCGACACGCTTGGTGCCACAGTCGCGCTCGCCGAGGCGGCGGTCGCGGTAGCGCTGCTGGGCCTTGCCTGAGGCACGAGGCCCAACAGTCAGCGAGAAGAGTGCGCCCGCCCTCGGACGGCTGGGTCCCGCACCCGTACTCGGGATTGCTACGCCCATCGCTGAACTGGTGTCGAGACAAAAACCTGAGACAAATTTCGGCTCACATCGTCCCGACGAATACAAAAGACAACCTATTTGCAGGCTTTTCTGGACGCGCCCGAGAGGATTCGAACCTCTGACCTTCGGTTCCGTAGGCCAACCCTCTCTGCGCGGCGCGCCAGAGCACCGATCCATGGCGCCGCGGCCACGGGGGCGGGGCTCAAACGCTTCTTACGGTGTCCGCGCCAGCAGCCCTTCAATCCGGATCAGGCGGTCCTCAATGGCGTTCAGGCGGGTTGCGAGGATTGCTACGGCCGCCTCGTGCTCGAGCGCCTCGAAGTCCACTTCGAAGAATGCGACCCTCAGGCCGCCGGCGGCACTGACCGCCTCCAGTTGCTCCCGAGTCGCAAGTCGCTCCCCGGACTCGATCTTCCGGAGCGTCCGGTACGTGACACCTAATGCGGTGGCGAACTCCGAGGCTCCCATCCCCGTGTACGCGCGAACTGCGCGGACGCGACGGCCTGCTTCAACGCTGTCCACAGTGGAAACGCTAGCCGCTGCGCCCTGACTGGACAGGCTCACGACGACTCCGTTTCGCTTGGATCGCGGAGCCTCCAAGCAGATCGACGAGGATTCGATTCGTCGTCGGGGAACTCATCCTCCTGAGCCGAGGTTCTCCCGCCACGTGCCCGTGATGAGGGATCTCGTAAGCGAACCGCCTCCGTCCCTCGCGCAATTGGAACCCTATTGGAACCATCACCGACGGGGAGAGGGAGCCCTGGCATGCCGAAAGGCCCGCTGTAGCGGGCCTTTCGAGAGATAGCGGGGGCGGGATTCGAACCCGCGACCTTCGGGTTATGAGATCTGCGCACCCGTGGCAGGTGGGTTGATCTGCTCGGTGTTCACGAGGTTCTTGCGGACCTGAGTTGGCCTCGCTTGGGCTCAAATTGGTACCCGGATTGGTACCCGCCGCGGCTAGAGCAGCCGGCGCGATGAGCCAGACACTGCGATCCGCTTGCCGCCGAAGGGGAGGAGGCGTCCGGGGCGCACAACGCCCTGGCAGAGGAAGGCGCCGTACTCGGTTCGCTCGTTGGCGATGAAGCACTTCGCACGCGGGTAGGTCGTTCCACGAGCGCTCGGCTGTCGCCGGATCGACGCCCTTCGGCGTTCTCCGCGCGACGCGACGGCTTGACCCCACCCGTAGACCCACGCACCGCCGACGAACAGCGCGCGGCGCCGCTAGCGCAAGACCTCCACCCCACGACCGGGAGGCCTGCGCGAGGCTCGCTGGCCCGCCGATCTCGTACAACTCCAAACAAATCGGCCAGGCGACGGCGAGCGCGACACGCTGCGGCCGTGCTACTCGCCGGGCAGCTCGCGAACCACCGGCAGTTCGCGCCAGCTCTTCTTGGGCTTGACCACGAACTCGTACGCGCGCAGGCGCCGCTCCCGGGCCGCGCTCTCCACGATGAGCAGGACCGGGCGACTGGTCGGGTAGTTCCGGCGTCGCGCGATGCGCCAGAGCGACCGGCGGTCGACGAAGCTCGGCGGTGCGTTGAGCGCTGGATGTACGTGCCACTCGCCGACGTACTCGACAGCACCATCGGAGCGGGCGACCTCACGGTCAAGGACTCGCTGAAGGAAGGCCTTGTCGCGCAGGAAAAAGCGCCGTCGTCGAACTGCTCGCGGTCCGGGGCCAGTGGCGACCGTGACTTCGACGGTGCCTTGGCCTATGTCGCGACCGATGAGGATCCCTCCGGTTTCCGTCTTGGTATCGCGCGCACATGTGCCGCGATGGCGGAGCGAACCGGCGGTCCGATGAGAACGCGCTCAGCCACGTCCGCACACCGGGCAGTCGGGGTGGGGCTCAAACCGATCGACGCGAAGCACGCCAGGTTCGGGCATGCGTCGAGCCGTGATGCCGTCGATAGGCCGTTCGAGCCAGAGCCAGTGGTTCGCGTCGTCGCCGCCCGTCGTCAGGACCTCGACCGCGCGCCGTGCGACCAGGAGACCGGCGTGGTGGCTCGCGACGCCCGCGCCGACGGGTGCCGGCGCGGCGCAGCCGTCGTCGTCGACGTTCGGAAGGTCGCTTGCCGGCACCGTGACCCAATCCCCGTGGTTGTCCTCGCGGTGAAGCATCAGACAGGTGAAGCAGGCGTCGCGACCGGGACGGAACAGGGCGATGCGAATGGCGTCTCCGGCGTGAAGCGTGCGTACGTACAGCACGGGGGGCTTGCTCAAGCTCTCGACGATGACTTCGCTCAGATGCTCTTCGATCGTGTCGTCGCCAATGGCGGACACGACGAGGTGCGCGGTGCTGATGAGCTCGTCCATCACCGCCGGCTCGCGCAACTTGCTGATTCCGAGCGACGTCTCGACGAAGGGGTTGATGCGGTGCACTGCCGCCTCCATCGCCGCCGCCTTGGGCTGGCCGATGTCGCTGAGGTCGAGCGCGTGGCGCACGACGTTCCCCGGTCGAAGGATGTCGGGGTCGCACAACTTGAACTCACCCACCCCCTCGCGAGCGAGGGCCAAGATCGCGGTCGAGCCGACGGCGCCAAGGCCGAATGCCGTGACTTCGCGCTCTGCGAGCGCTTCCGTGTCGGTGACGCCCTTCAAGCGTCGGAACAGCTCGTCGCGCGAAACGGGGTGGAAGCTCGCGGCGAGCACCTTGTGGTCGGCCGGGAGCGGCGGCCGCCTCGGGTTCTCAACCCCGGTATCAACCAACAGCCAGCGGGGCTGTCGGAGGACGTCGTCCTCGAACCGGAGCGCGATGAGCTGGGGGCGCTGTCGGCGCGGAAGAACGACATTCCCGTGCCCGCTGGCCGCGAGGATGCTGCGAAGCTGCTCGACAAGCTGCGGCGGGTCCGGTTCCTGGGCGAGGCGGTACCACTTCCCGACGCGCTCTTGCTGCTTGATGGCGGGGCTCACGCGAAGGCCCTTGAGCATTTCGGTCCCGACCTCGACGCCCTGCAGGTGGGTCACGACCGCGAGATTGACGCCCATCATCTCCGTGACGCGGAACTCGCCAGTGTCGTGGCCTTCGGCGGCGTCCTCCATCCCGGGCGGTCCGAGCACCGTGAGGTCGCTGGGCTCCATGTACTCGGGGAGCTCGTAGATGCCGAGGTCGTTCGGGAACTTGCCGACGATGTACGCCCGCAGCCAGGAGTGGAGGGCTCTGAGGAATTCCGTCGGCTTCTTGTCGCTGTGCCACGCCTCGTCCGGGAACAGGCAGGGCTTGCCTCTCCGGCTTTGATGGCGGTACCGGCGGATGGGCGGGTCGATGAAGGCGACCTCGGGCGCTACGTATGGGAAGCCCGCGAGGTAGGTGACGGTGAGCTCGAACTCGTGCTTCTCGTACGGGTCGCCAGCCGCCTTCGCTACGCGCAGCTCGACGATGCCGCGGAAGACGAGCTCGTCGCCGTGGCGCGTCTCGGTGAACCCGCGGCCCGTCCAGAACGCGCGTTCGGCGCCGTACCGCTCAGCGTCGCGCTCGAACCACGGCTTCACGCCGCGGGCTGGTCATCCAGCCGCGCGCCGCTCTTGCGCACGCGCCGCCCGCCTCCGCCGCGCGAGCCGCCACCGCCGCCTGAGCTGCCACCACCACCGTCATCGTCGTCGCTGTCGTCGTCCTCCCACCCGTACTCCGACTCGAACGTGCCGTCGTCGGCGTACGGCGCCTGCGCGCTCCCGTTGGAGTCGGCCTCGAAGACGATGGTCTTCGCGTGCTGGGTCTCCATGACGTTGTCCTCGTCGTCGACCTGCTCGCGGTACACCTTCATCACGTCGTCGTGGGGGTGCTCGTGGCGGTTCTTCGCGCCCACCGAGACGACGACGTAGTCGGGGTCGATGACCTCCAGCGCGTCCGTCCACGGCTCGTCGTCCTGGTTGTCCTTGACGAACGTGCGCGACCCGTGGTGGCTGGCGTGAAGGACATCGGCCTTCAGGACATCGAGGTCGTTCTCGTCGGTGCGACCCTCGTAGTAGCCGTAGATCCGCTTCCACGCGGGCAGGTTGGAGTCGCCGGTGAGAATGACGCTGTGGCCCTCGTACTCGAACTTCAGCACCATGCAGTTCTCGTGGACGAGCCGTGTGGCCTCGTCCTCGTCGAGCTCCTCCTCAACGTCGATGTAGCCGGGCGGCGAGAAGCAGCGGATGGTGACGTCGTCGTTCTCGCCGAGGTAGCACCAAGGAGTCCTGCTGCCCTGCGGCCAGCGCTTGCCGTCGTCCGGGTGCTCGTCGCGGACGCGCTCGAACTCGGCGTACTCGTCCCCGGGCGCCTCCTTGTAGCCGTGCTGCGGCAGCCAGAGCTCGCCGACCTCGTAGCGGTCGTACAGCTCCCCGAGGCCCCGGATGTGGTCGTCGTGCGCGTGCGTGATGATGAGGTAGTCGAGTCGCTTCTTCCCGTTCGCCCCGTCCGGGAGGCGGTCGTCGAGCAGGCGGTGCAGGTCCACGGTGCCGTGGCGCTCGCACCGGAAAACGTCTACGAGCGCGTACTTGCTGTCCGGCAGCTTGATGAGGGTCGAGTCGCCCTCGCCTACATCCACGAAAATCGCTTCAAAGTCCGCCATCGGTGCCTCAGAGTAGGTCGCCCTCGACCGGTCAGGCGACCCTTCGCTAGTTCATGACGTCACTGAACACTGGACCGATAAACATAGCCCGGGGAGCGGACCGAACGCGGATCGGAGTGTGCCTTTCCGGCGGTGGGTTCCGCGCGGCCCTCTACGGCCTCGGCGTTATCCGCTATCTGGCCGAAGCTGGGCTGCTCCCTCAGGTCCGGACGGTATCCGCGGTGTCCGGCGGGTCGGTCGCGGCGGCCGTGCTCGCAGACCGCTGGCCGGCGCTCGCGCGCGAGAGCTTCTCGCTGGATGCCTTCATCCGCGAGGTTGAGGAGCCGTTCCACCGAGCGGTGGCGGAGACGAATATGCGCAACGAAGCCATCGGCCGATGGGCGAAGCGGCATGTGTCTCTCCGCGGCCCGTCGCGCGGCTCTGCGATGGGCGACGTGCTCGTCGAGCACCTTCTCGACGCGGGGCGGGTCGTCGACCTCGACCCGATGCTGCAAGTCATCCTGACCAGCACGGACTGCGCCACCGGCCGCGCTTTCCGCGTCTCGCGGGACTTCATCGGCAGTTGGGACTTCGGCTATCAACCCGTCCCTGAAAGCCTCGGCCTCGGAGCGTCCGTCGCGGCGTCCACGGCCGTGCCGATGCTGTTCCCACCGGTGCACATCCACACGGATCGGTTTGGACTGCGCAATCCGCCCCCGGTGCTCTCGCTCGTGGACGGGGGCGTCTACGACAACCTCGGCTTGGAGTGGTTCCAGGGCTGGGACGTTGGCCGCCCTCCGGCCGCGCGCGAGGTGGACTTCGTCATCGTCGTGGATGCCTCGGGTCCTTTCAAGCACAGCGACAAGCGCCTCGGCACTGCTCGCGCCGTGCTGCGCAGCCGCGACATCCAGTACGTCCAGACGCGCACGACCCGCATCCGCTGGTTCGTCGAGGAGTTGACGACAGGGACGCGACACGGGGTCTACCTGGTCGCGAAGTACGACCCCAGCAGCTTCAAGCGAGGAGACAACTCGCCCATCGACCCACGCCTCTACGACGGCGCACTACCTCGGGGCTTCGCCTCTGCCCTGTCCGGTCTGCGGACCGACCTCGACCGCTTCTCCCCCGAAGAGGCGGCGCTGCTGGGCTACCACGGCTACTGGTCGGCACACGCGCGCATCGGGACCTTCTATCCGCACCTCGCGCTGAACGGCTCGCCGAGCTGGCGGGACTACGAAAGCCTGTCGGACGCGACAACCGCGGCGCTGCACGGCCTCCTCGCGAAGGGCAGGAGCATCCGGCCACGGCGCTGAAGCCCCGCAACGGGACCATGGCTTCTCCCGATCGCTCAAGCGCCTGCTGTTTCGGCGGTCGCGCTCCGGCATGCGGCCCCCGCCAGCACCGCCCGCAGCGCGTCGCGTCGAACGGGGCGGACCGTCGCGACCGTAAGCGTTAGCTGCGGGAGGAGCCGCCGTAATACATCCGCGATTGATCGCTGGTCGTAGTCGCTCTGACGGCCTCCGACTTCGCGTCTGAGCCGAACGCCCGTTCAGCGAACTCCGCCCCCTGCGACGGGTCTGGCGCGAAGTCGGCGTAGACCTCGGTCGTCTTGTAGTCGCGGTGGCCCATCCAGCCCCGTAGGAGCCGGAGCGGGGCGCCGGCGGCGGCCATCAGGGTTCCGTAAGTGTGGCGCAGGTCGTGGAATCGGAGAGGCCGCAGCTCGGCGGCGGCGAGCGTTGCCTTGAATCGCGCGCGCATCTTCGAGCCGTCGTAGGGCTTGCCGGTCTGCGGATGGGCGAAGACGAGATCGTCGTCCGCCGCGAACGCTAACGCTAGGCGATGCTCGCACAGCTCGTCCGCGACGCGCGCAGCCATCGGGACCGCTCGCGCCGAACGCCTCGACTTCGGTGTGCCCCATCTTCCGCGTGTGAACGTCCGGCGCACGCGGACGACCCGCGCTTCGAAGTCGACGTCGCGCCACCGCAGCGCGGCCAGCTCGCCTTGGCGTAGGCCGGTCATCGCGGCGATCAGGTAGAGCGCGTGGTCGGTCGGTCCGAGAACGTCGTCAGGAACACCCGCGAGTAGCGCGTCGAGCTCCTGGTGGCTGAGGAAGCGAATGTCAGGATCGACGTACAGTGGCCGCGGGCGGTCCACGACGGCGGCCGGGTTTGACGGCACGTACCCGGGCTTGAGTGCGCAGGCGAACACGCCGTGCGCGAAGGTCAGGTGGTTGGAGATCGTCTTGGTGGAGAGTCCGGCGGCGGCCTTGATGGCGATGTACGCGGCCAGGTCGTCCGGAGTAATCCGCTCTATGGCCCTCGCGCCGAAGTGCGGCGCCAGGTGGCGGTTGAGGATGATCCGGTAGTCCTGCACCGTCGAGCGCTTGCGCTCCATGACGGCTCCAGGTGGTCGACGTAGCGGTTGCCGACGTCTTCGAAGGTCAGACGAGCGGCGGGAGCGACGAACTGCGTCTGCTCCATGAAACGCCGCAGCTTCGTCTCCGCCTGCTTGCGGGTGAGTCCTTCACGCGAGCCGGGCTGGCGGATCCGCCCGACCTTCCGCTTGACCTGGCGGTTGCCGATCCGCCACTTGCCGTACCAGGCGCCGCGCGACTCGAAGAGTGAGCCAGTCCCGTACGACCGACGGGCGTTACCGGCCGGCATCGACGCCAGCGCGTTCGATCGACAGAAGCCAAGCCTCGATCGCCGCATGCCGATAGCGGCGAAAGCGGCGGAGCGTGACGCGCGCGGGCCAGTAGCATCGGATCGTGGAGCAGGACGTTCGCGTTATCCGCCAGCACGACGATGCAGCGGGCGTGCGGGTTTACCAGCTCTCACCGGAGCCGGACGCCGTCTGGTGGCGGATCTTCCACGACATCGCTGCCGGCGACTCAATGAAGTCGGGATGCACCCGTCGGCGTCAGTGGAGACAGGCTACGGCGGCGGCGAGATACGGATCTCCGGGATCACGCCGGACACGTCCCTGGTGACGGATCAGTGGCTGGCGAGGGTGGTGGGCGCAACAAACACGGAGATGCGTCGCGAGCGATGGGCCCCACGTAATTCGGTTGGAGTCGAGGCGGGAACAGGCCCTCGGTTCAGCCCGGCGTGCCCCGACTCCCCAGCCAGGCCGGGCCCGGTCGGGGCGTTCCTCATCGATACCGACGCTCCAGCGGGGCTCACTCCATGATCAACCGCAGGCCGCGCTGCTCGTCCGAGATCAACTCCGGGCGGGCTTCAAAGAGGGCACGCATCGCCTCAATCGCCGTGGCGATTGCAGTTTCCTAGTGGTCATGGAGGGCTTGCGGGGACACGGGGCCGCGGCCGTGGACGAGCTGGCCGCGCGCGCGGTAAACCTCGGCGAGCGCGCTTCGGCGCGAGCGGCGAGCCGTGGGGTCGGGTGCAGCAGCCGTGCGATCGCGGTCGTCACGCGGAAGCCGACTTCGGCGGACTCGCCGTGGCCGAAGAGATTCTCCCATCCGATCACGGCGTCGATCAGCGCATCCTCCGGATCGCTTCGCTCGCGCACTGCCGAAAGGGTGCGCCTCACCGCGACGTCGATCGAGTGGTCGTAATGGTCTGCGACCCGGTGCGCCATTGAAACGAGCGCCTCTACGTCCTCCGCTGTGAGCGGCTCCCCAGCCGCGAGCCCTGGGGTCGCCACCCCTGCACGGCCACTGAAGCCGCGCGCGTCGTCGGCCGGTACGAAGTCGCTTCGCCAGACAGCCCGTCCTATAACCAGGTCGTCGCGCCGGACGGTGAGTAGCAGAGCTAGCACGAGCTGCTGCTCCTGGGTTGCGAGAAGCTCGGTCAGCTCACTGTCATACGGCTCGGCGCCGACCTCCGGCGCGCCGATTGTGAATCGCAGCGGGATGCGCGACTCGAGGACCGTCGACGGCGGACGCCCGAAAGGTTGGATCTCCTGCTCCCTCTGGCTCGCGGTGCGCAGGACACCCCACGGAAGCTCGACGCGCACGGACCCAAGCGAGACGCCCTCGAAGCCAGTGAGCGCGAGGCCCTCCACCTGGTCGCCTGCGCAGAGCTGGCGAAACGCCGCGAGTGCGCGTCCGCTCGCATTCACGAGCGAGTCGGCGTCCTCGGCTCCCTGCTCGGCCCAGATGCGCTGCGCCGCCGAGCGGACGAGCGCCGGCCCAAGGTCGGCTGCTCCAAGGCACCAGCCCTTCCCGAGGTTCGTGTGGACAAAAACGCCCTTCCGGTCGGAGAAGCTTCGCAACAGCGAGTCCTTACCGACGGCGCTCACGACGGCGGCCCGCAGCGCGGGATCCGCGATGGCCGGCCCGACATCGGGACCCGCGTGCGCGGGCCATGCAGCCGTCATGAACGGGACGTGCGGTGTGAAGATCGCGGGGTGCGATGCGCGCGCTAGCGCTGACAGAGCTTCGAATACCGAGTCGGCCACGTCGGCTAGCGCCGGAGGTCGCAGCCCGAGGTGCTGCAGCGGATGACCTCTGGCGGTGAGTGGAGGTCAAGCACCTGGTCGATCACACTGCCGCCTCGTGTGGCGATTGCCGACTGTGTCTCCTCGGCCACGCCAGTCGCGCTCGTTAGCGCTGTGCCGGAAATCTCCACCAACACTCGCCGCATCTCGCTGCCATTGTGGGAGTTCCCAGATCCACCCGCGGCCATCGACCCCTGGACGGGCATGGTCGAGCGGACCCGCGCGGGTTCTCCAGCGCATTGCCGAAACGCTACGCGATGTAGGCGGGACTGCGTGTGGCGATGCAGGACATACACCGAACGTAAGTCCTCGCAGTTGGCGAATCGCATCTGCCATACATGAAGAAGACCCCAGACGCATGCCCGCCGAGGCGGACAGAGGCGGGACTGGGGCCTAGTGGATAGGCTAGCGCTTCGCGCCGATGTCAACCACTACGTTGCAGCCGACTCAGACGAACGCATGGATCTCACCTCTGCGGTTCAGACCGTTCCTCGACGCCAAGGCAGGCGACCACGCACAAGCGGTCACTCTCTACGAATGGAACGCGCAACTCGCCGGCGCGTTGCTCGAGACGTTCGGACACATCGAGGTGCTCGTGCGAAACGCCATCCACGCACAGCTTCGATCGGGGCGCCCCACCAACGCGCTCCGCTCCTGGCTCCTAGACCCTGAGGTGCTCGCGAACGTTGAGCTGAAACGCGTCGAGGAGGTCGTTGCGCGCCTCAAGGGCGCCAAGAAGCAGGCGACCGAGGACCGCGTACTTGCCGGCCTCTCGATGGGCTTCTGGACCGGCATACTCGGTCGCCGGTACGAGGAGCTCTGGCGCCACACCCTCCGCCGCGCGTTCCCGCGCGGCGACGGGACGCGCAACCAGGTCGCGGGTTACATCAACCGCGTCGTAGCTCTCCGCAATCGCGTCGCACATCACGAAGCTCTGATCGCCGACGCGGTCGCAGACCGCCACGACGACGCGCTCGCGCTCGCTGGCACGATCGACCCGCAGGCAAAGACCTGGATCGGCGCCATCTCGCGCGTCCCCACTCTGCTTGCCGCGCGTCCATAGCTGGCTAAGGGCGCCCCCGTTCGCGATTGCTCTAAACGAGCGTCTGCCTCGATCGAGTCATACGTGCCGGGACGAAAATTGGTACCCGCTTCGTACCCGCCCCGGGAAGTGCTCGAGCCCCGAACACGACGAAAGGCCCGCGGCTGCGGGCCCTTCGTCTATAGCGGGGGCGGGATTCGAACCCGCGACCTTCGGGTTATGAGCCCGAGAGCTTGCCTGCGAGGGGTCGATACGCAGCGACATCGCGTGAACGGCGAGCCTCGTTCGGCTCAAGCAGGTCTGCGATGGTCGAGAACTGGAAGGTACGAGGTGGGTACCGGCTTGTTTCCTACGGGCGCCTGTCGATGCTTATTGACGGTGGCGCTCCGGCGAGTTTGGCCTGCATTCGATGGGAATCGGTGGCCGTGGGTGGGCATGCGTTCCGGGAGGCGTACTCCTTCTGGGGGAGTTCTCATCGGGGGCGCGCCTGCTCTTGGGGGGGGAAAGCGAGAGCGCCGTTTGGGACCGCGCTCTGCTCGCTCGTCGTCCCATCCGGGCGTCTGCCGCGAAGGGCGTGAGGCGCCCGCTCGTCGCGCGGAGCGGAAGCGCCGAAGGCATCCTGACCGCACTTAGGATCTCGGTATGGCTCGCTGGCAGCAGATCGTGGAC
>JAABUR0100001630.1_pt1 | contig 39107 bp, 35 predicted proteins | sample 5560091 | NCBI WGS metagenome assembly JAABUR01 (sample SAMN10711879, study PRJNA513375) | rock metagenome | isolation source: Antarctica rocks | place: Antarctica: Victoria Land, University Valley sud | reverse complement strand
GGCCAGGGCAATCTTTCCAACGACAGTATGTATGTAATAAAGTATACAATGAATTATGGGGGAAGGCTTACTTTAGACCGTTCTTCTGATAATGTTTATTATCCTTTAACGCTTGATGAGGCTGCTGTGTACCCGGATATGGAATTTGATAAATGGTATACTTTTAAAATAGCAAGGTATAAAAGCGGGCTCATCCAGGTTTATGTAGACAAAGGTGGCGGGTATGGCAATGTTCCACTGTTGGAAACAATAGACACAGCGTACAATAAAATGGGGCATGTCGGGTGGCAGACAGATACGCAAACGGCAGCAGAAGGTTTTTACGTTGACGATATTTCTGCCGGAAAACCCACTATCGAAAAGGCTGCTGTAAGAGAAAAGCCGGCTGAGGATAATTTAATTACCCAGGTTTCTGCTGCAAGCGGAAGGTCCTACACTGTATCTAAATTGCACTTGGGTGTCAAAGAATTTACTGACAGAAATTATACTATTACATCAGTTCCTTCTTATCTTGACAATGCTTCTTTTATCCAAACAGCAAATGACGATAAAAAAGACACTTCTGATAATTTTTTGAGTATGTTCTTAAAAAAAGCTGCCATTGTTTATATAGGTTATGATCCGCGGGGTACCACAATTCCTGCCTGGCTTATTGGTTGGGAAAAAACAGGAGACAGGATTGAAACTACTGACCCTAAATCTCCTTACCTGGAAGTCTACAGTAAATTAGAAGAATATGGCAACGTTTATCCTTATCCTCTTTTGCTTGGAGGCAATCTTGCACGCCCTGCGGCAGGTGCGGAGATGAACTATCTCGTGGCAGCAGTGGTACGACCTGAGATGAAAAACCTGCAAGCCGAAAATGCCTTTTTATCAGGTGCGGTAACAGCAAAAAATCATCCTGGTTACAACGGAACAGGTTTCGCAGATTTTATAAATGCTTCAAACGACTACATCGAATGGACAGTAAAAATTGATGTGCCAGGTGTTTACAATATAGGTTTTAAATACGCTAACAAAGACTCATCAAACCGTCCTTTGCAAATTACCAATGACGGAACAAACATAGGAATAGTTCCTTTTTGGCCCACTTCATCCTGGTCTTCATGGTCTTTCTATAGCGGGCTGCAAGTGTTTCTTGCTCCCGGCACGCATAAAATACGAGCAACAGCTGCAGGCTCGAGCGGACCGAATGTAGACGAAATGAGTCTTTTTTACATGTCTTCTTCTGATCTTAATACTGCAGCCCGAAAAGATATTCAAACCGGCAATCTTATCAGTCACATTTTTAAACCGTCTGTTAAAGCATTTCCCAATCCATTTACAGAAAGCACAACTATATGCTACAGCCTTCTCAAAAAAGCTAATGTTGTTTTATCCGTTTATACGTTACAAGGTCAGCGGGTGCAGACCCTTGTAAATGGTATACAGGATGCAGGCAATTACCAGGCGACTTTTAATGCCGGTACATTTTCCGCAGGAACTTATATCTACAAATTGCAAACAGGTGATGAGGTGAAAACAGGAAAGTTACTTAAAGAGTGATTACTTAGTCGGGTATCAATCCTTTTAAAAGAAATAGGTTTATTTATAATCAGGCTTTATTAATCTCACTCCAGATAATAATGCTTCAGGCTGTTTAGCTGATTATCCAGCTCAAACACCCAGGGCTGAGCAGTCGGTATATCAAGGCTGGTGACCTGTTCGTCGGTCAGGTGATCAATGTATTTAATTAAGGCACGAAGGCTGTTGCCATGACCTGCTATAATTACTTTTTGGTTTTTGCGCATAGCAGGCATTATTGCTTCGTGCCAGAAGGGCAATACACGACTCATGGTTTCGCTTAGGTTTTCGGTCAGCGGCAATTCGCGTTCCGTCAGGTGCTGGTACCGCAGGTCGTGGCCCGGGTAGCGTTCGTCTTCTTTGGTTATCGCAGGCGGGTGTTCGTTTGGATCGCGCCGCCATTTTTGTACCTGCTCTTCTCCATACCTCTTAACTGTTTCAGCTTTGTTCATGCCCTGCAAAGCGCCGTAAAACCGCTCGTTCAGCCGCCACGATTTCTCAACCGATATCCATAAGTGATCCAATTCTTCGAGTATAATATGCAGCGTTTTAATGGACCGCTTAAGCACGGATGTATAAGCCGCATCAAAATTATAACCATTTCTTTTCAATATCTCACCCGCCTTTTTTGCCTGCAAAAAGCCGTCTTCGGACAGATCAACATCTGTCCATCCGGTAAAGCGGTTTTCTTTATTCCAAATACTTTCACCATGACGAATCAAGACTAACTTTTGCATACGAACGAAGGTAAGGAGCGCATTGTAAGTAGTTTTAATTGTTTAATAATGCTGTAGAAAAATGTTCATCTGATTGAGCAGAGATTTTTTTCCGCCTGCTTGTCTCTTAAAAAGATTTGATCTATATTAACCAATTATCTTACAAATCTCACAAATCCAATAAATCCCGGTTCAGACAATTTCCCTGTTCAAACAATTCATTTCAGACTATTTTTCGTAAATTCGTAGATATGGAAGATCAGGTGATGGCAGCGGCGCCGTTTGCGCCAAAATATAATTTAAATGAGGATCAGGAGAAGAAGGAGATTCTCAGGCACTACCGAGCATTGCTTCGGGCATTAAGAGAAAAATTAAAAAAAGGTGATAAAGAGCTGGTAAGACATGCATTTGAGATTGCGGCGGACTCACATAAAACCATGCGTCGCAAAAGCGGCGAGCCTTATATAATTCACCCGCTGTCGGTAGCTATGATTTGCGTGGAGGAAATAGGCCTTGGCGTGCGCAGCACTATTTGTGCGCTGCTTCACGATACTGTCGAAGATACAGATCTGAGCCTCGAAGATGTGGAAAGAGAATTTGGTCATGAGATAGCAAGAATTGTAGACGGGCTTACCAAAATTTCGAATGTTATTGATACCAACACCAGTCAGCAGGCAGAGAATTTTAAAAAGATTTTGCTTACTCTTACCGATGATCCCAGGGTTATCCTGATTAAGCTGGCAGACAGGCTTCATAATATGCGGACACTGGATAGTATGAAGCGCGAAAAGCAGTTAAAAATTGCCAGCGAAACAGTTTGGGTATACGCACCTTTAGCTCACAGGATGGGTTTGTATAATATTAAGACAGAGCTCGAAGACTTGTCCATGAAGTACATGGAGCCGGATACATATAAAGACATCGCTAAAAAACTCTCGGAAACAAAAAGGGAGCGAACCCGATACATTAACGAGTTTATAAGGCCAGTTAAAGACAAGCTCCTTAACAGCAACTTTGATTTTGACATTTACGGACGTCCTAAAAGCATTCACTCCATCTCCAATAAAATGAAAAAAAAAGGGGTTGCTTTTGAGGAAGTATACGATCTTTTCGCCATCCGCATTATTTTGGATTCTCCTCATGCACGCGAAAAAGAAGATTGCTGGAAGGTTTACTCTATTATAACGGATGAATATACCCCATCGCCCGAGCGTTTGAGAGATTGGCTAAGCAACCCTAAAAGCAATGGATATGAGGCTTTGCATACTACAGTAATGGGGCCGCAGGGTAAGTGGGTAGAGGTGCAGATAAGGTCTAAGCGCATGAATGAAATTGCTGAAAAAGGTTTGGCAGCACATTACAAATACAAAGAAGGCGCGGCAGATGAAGACCGTTTTGATAAGTGGTTTGGCCAGATAAGAGAAGTGCTTAATAACCAGGATACGGATAGCATAGATTTTCTGCAGGACTTTAAAATGAGCTTTCTGGCAGAAGAAATTTATGTTTACACGCCAAAAGGCGATGTAAAAATGCTGCCTGTAGGAAGCACTGCCATAGACTTTGCTTTCAGCATTCACAGTGCAATCGGGTCTCAGTGCATAGGCGCTAAAATTAATCATAAGCTGGTACCGATAAGTCATAAATTAAGAAGCGGAGACCAGGTAGAAATTATCACCAGCAGCAAGCAAAAACCAAATGAAGACTGGCTGGGTTTTGCTGTTACCGCCAAGGCTAAAAACAAAATTAAAGATGCTTTAAAAGAAGTAAAGAGAACTATTGCTGACGACGGAAAGTCTGTTGTGCAAAGAAAGCTGGAAGGGATGGGCGCTTCTTTTTCACAGACCAATATTGATACGCTTGTTTCATTTTATAAATTCAATTCGCAGCTTGACTTTTATCACCAGGTAGCTATAAAAGCAATTGACCTTAAAGAACTGAAAGAATTTAATGTGCTTGGCGACAAGCTGGAACCGCCCAAACCACCCAAACCTGTACAGGAAATACCGGCAGAGACTGCGCCTCATTATTCTAAAAAAGAGTCAGAGCTTATAATATTTGGAGAAAGCAGCGATAAGATTATGTACAATCTTGCCAAATGCTGCAACCCTATCCCCGGCGACGACGTGTTTGGTTTTGTAAGCATCGGCAAAGGTTTGACTATTCATCGTACTACCTGCTCGAATGCTCCCAGCCTGCTCGCCAATTATGGTCACCGCGTAGTAAAAACAAAGTGGGCAAAAAATAAAGAAATCAGTTTTCTTACGGGTTTAAGGATTATTGGAATGGATGATGTCGGCGTGGTAAATAAAATAACCAATGTAATTTCGGGTGAATTAAAAATAAATATTTCTGCACTCACTATAGAATCCAGGGATGGTTTGTTTGAAGGGACCATTAAAGTATTTGTACATGATAAAGAAGAACTTGAGGAATTAGTGACACTTTTGAAACAACTTAAAGGCATTCAATCTGTTAACCGCTTTGATACTGAGTAAAAGACAGCGCTTTTATTAAAACACCTGATTTTGGCGGAAATAAAAGCCACACTGCCACTTTTTATATAAATGTCTGCCACTGTCTACTGATTGGCAGGTATTGAATCATTGTTAAAGAACTTCTAAGAATACCTTCGTTTCAGGTTGACTCTGATATAATTAATAAAATACTATTCAAAGAAATAAGCAGTAAACCAACCGAAACAGAAATACCTTAATCTTTTGCTAACAAAGTAGTCTTAATCTTTTCCTAAAAAAAGTAATACAATTCTTAATCTTTCCTTAAAGAGAAGATTAAGAATAAAAGGCAGTAAAAATTCTGGCATGGTTTTCATAAAAAGGTAAGTGTTATTTTAAAAAAATAAGAAAAATACATTTTATGAAAAGAATTAAATTTTTACTTGCAGCACTTTCGATAGTATTAGCTGCAAACACGTATGCACAGGAAACACCGGCAAAACGAGGACTGTCAGTAAGCGTAGGACCAGAATTGGCAATACCATTAGGTAAATTCCGAAACAACATTTTATTTCCCGGAAGTCAACTTCCCATTCGTGGTTATAAAGCGGGATTTGGTGGCAGTGCGAAATTAAATATTCCGGTAGCTACCAATATTGATCTTACATTATCAGCAGGTTATATGGCTTTTTCTCAAAAGGCTTCTTTTGACACTCTGCGTACCATTTCTGTAAACAAAAATTCGTACACTCTTGTTCCTTTTAAAGCAGGTCTTCGTTTCCGGTTAAACGGCGGGTTTTATGTAGAGCCGCAAGTTGGTTATACACAAACCAAAATTAAAAATGAGGAAGGAGCAGGTTATTTTACTTATGCAGGCAACATAGGTTATCTGATCAGCAGATCAGTAGACATCGCTGTACGGTATGAATCTGTATCGAGGACAGGAGGAAACTTAAATTTTGCAGGATTAAGAATTGCTTATAATATCCCTTTTGCAAGAGATAGAAGCACAAGTACAAGTACCAGTGCGCAATAAAATTAGAAAACACTAACAAACTTTAAAAGAACGGCTATCTCCTCTTGAGATAGCCGTTCTTTTTTATTTAAAAAAAGATTTCATTTCAATGCTTAGTCTGCAACAGTTGTTTTGCTATGTATAAAAACAATACAAACTCCATTTTTACTTAAAACGTCCGCTCACTATCAAATCCTTGCTTCCGGCAATATATTTATAAAACCCTTCTGCTGACTTTACGCCTGTAAAACCTGCTGTCACCATATTAACGAGCAGTGGGCAAGGTGCATATTTCTGATTTCCAAATCCCTGGTACAAAACAATCATAATGCTTACGCAAACATCCAGACCGATAAAATCGGCCAGCTGCAGCGGCCCCATTGGGTGAGCCATTCCTAATTTCATAACCGTATCTATTTCCTGCACTCCGGCTACGCCTTCGTATAAACAAAAAACAGCTTCATTGATCATAGGCATTAATATACGGTTTGCAACAAAGCCGGGATAATCATTTACCACGCATGGAATTTTTCCAAGCGTTTTACTTAATGCTGCAATTGTGTCAGTCACTTCCTGTTTGGTTGCGTATCCGTTAATTACTTCTACCAGCTTCATTACCGGCACAGGATTCATAAAGTGTATGCCTATTACCATTTCCGGCCGTTTAGTTGCGGCGGCTATTTTGGTGATAGAAATGGAGGAAGTGTTGGTAGCAAGTATACAATTTGCGGGAGCAAATTCATCTAACTGCCGAAAGATTGTAAGCTTTACATCAATGTTTTCTGCAGCAGCTTCGATAATTAATTCTGCATCATTGACGCCTTCTGCTATAGAAGCCGAGGTAGTGAGATTTTGTAAAGTTAATTGCTTTACATCTTCAGCCAGTACCCCTTTAGCTATTTGCCTGTCAAGGTTTTTGCTTATGGTTGATACAGCTTTAGCGAGTTGTTCCTGAGAAATATCAATAAGATTTACTTTAAAACCATGTTGTGCAAAAACATGTGCTATTCCATTGCCCATTGTACCTGCGCCGATTACTGATACTGTCTGAACCATGATTTAGAAGGATTTTCGGGATTTACAGGAAAAGGAAAATTAATATTAAATTCCTGACAAATTATTAAAAATAAAAACTAAAAATTTTCCTCTCTAATCCATTAAATCCTTTTAAATCCAGGTTCTGACTTATTTGCTCTTAAAATCTCCCCGCTTCCAGGCTTTAATAAATTCTGACCAGGCGAAAGGATTTAAAATATTCATTGGCGGAGTTTGCCCTGTATAGTACATTTTACTGGCGCTTTGCCTCAGCTGGTAGTTAGCAGATTCCCTTCCGTCTGCCGGCAGACTGGCGATCAGAATTCTTCTTTTAGCAATATCAGTGTTTTGCCTGGCTATTTCGTACTTATCGTCAGGAAAGCGGGTGTTTACAAAATCACGCTCAAATTGTGCACGCGTTGGTCTCGGTTTTATAATAGTAGCGGGAAGATATGCTGTGTCGGTAACCAAAAGCTGCACAAGACTGTACTGGTTGCTTTCGAGCTTCGAAGGTATTTTTATAAGTTTTGACTTAAACCCTACGCTTGTAAACTCTACCTCATCATTTTTTAAGACCACAATCGAAAATACTCCATCGTCATTTGTCATTGTGCCGCGGCTGGTTCCTTTAATTATCACACTGACAGAAGGTAATGCGCGAAGACTGTCAGCAGTCATTACCACCCCATATAGCTGCACCACACTATCCTGTACTTTTTCGAACTGTGCAAACAGCCGCAGGGGAGAAAAACAGATTAATAAAACAAAAAATTGTAAAACGTTGCGCATGGGCTTTTATAAAATAGACAATAATAGCTTTTTCAAAAATCGTTCATAAAAGTTTAAAAAGGCCGGCAGGTATCTTTACCAACCTCTGTTTTTCATAGTATTATTCTGCTGCCGGTAGCATATATATTTGTTCGCACTCACTGCGTTTATTTGTTCTCTTATTGCTTTACTTTGCAACACACTTTGCGCCTTCGTGTCTTTGTGGCTCCCTTAAAAAAGATGAAAAAAGAACTTACTGTACAAGAGTGCGACGCAACGGCGGCTTAATCAAAGTTACAAATGCTAAGTACACAAAAAAAGCATACATTATGTTATTAACAAAAACCCGCAGCCACTAAAACAAAGTACGGCACTCAACGGTTAACTTTGCGGTGCGAAATCTAATTTAACAAAAACTTCGGTGATGACAAAGGACGAAATATTGAAGGCATTGAGCAATGTGCAGGAACCGGATTTAGGAAAAGACCTGGTGACCCTGAACATGGTAAAAGACATAGAGACGGAGGGAAATTATGTATCGTTTACTGTGGTGCTTACAACACCTGCCTGTCCTTTGAAGGATATGATAAAAAATGCCTGTATTAATGCGATAAAAATACTGGTAAATAAAGAAGCAGTTGTGAATGTAAAGTTTACCTCAAACACTACCAGTAAACGCATAGAAGGTGAAGCTGTGCTGCCAAAGGTTAAAAACATTATAGCGGTCGTAAGCGGAAAAGGCGGCGTTGGCAAAAGCACAGTTGCCGCTAATCTTGCCCTTGCTCTGAGCCAGGGCGGCGCCAAGGTCGGACTGATGGATGCGGATATCTACGGACCAAGTGTGCCAATCATGTTTGGCGTGCGCGGAGAGCGGCCAATGATGCAGGAAGTAAATGGTAAAGGCATGATAGTGCCGCTGGAAAGATATGGAATTAAGTTACTAAGCATTGGTTTGCTGGTTGACGAGAAAAATGCTGTCGTATGGCGCGGACCAATGGTCAGCAGCGCTATCAGGCAGTTTGTAACCGAGGTTGTGTGGGGAGAGCTTGATTACCTCGTTATTGATATGCCGCCCGGCACCGGAGATATTCATCTTACATTGGTACAAACTGTACCGGTAACAGGCGTTGTAGTTGTTACGACTCCGCAAGACGTTGCTTTGGCTGACGCAAAAAAAGGGATCGCGATGTTTGGACAGGCGCAAATGAAAGTTCCGATTATCGGCTTGATTGAAAATATGAGTTATTTTGTTGTTCCGGGCGGCGAAACAGGATTGCCGGAAAAACGCTACTACATTTTTGGTAAAGAAGGCGGCAAAAGATTAGCTGAAGAATATGACATTCCTTTTCTCGGGCAGATACCTTTGATACAAAGCATAAGAGAAGGCGGTGACATCGGTATTCCTGTGATGGTAAGCGACGACGCAATCAGTAAAAAAGCTTTTGAGGAGTTTGCGGCTGCAGCCGTCAGAAGCATATCTATGCGAAATGCAAATATGAGCGCTGCACAAGTTGCAGAGATTGTAGAGTAATATGAGATAAATGGAATGTAATTTGCAGTTTTGATTTTATCTAAATCAGTATAGAAATGAATAATTCCCCTGTTTTTATCGTAGACGATGACCATGACGACCGTGAATTTTTGGATCAGGCATGGAAAGAGTTAGGGTATAAAAATCCTCTGAAGTTTTTTGATAACGGGGAAGAAGTGCTGAAATACTTAAAATCAGACACGACTGTGCCCTTTCTTATTTTATGCGATGTCAATCTTCCGAAGATGGACGGCTTTGAACTGAAAAAATTAATCGAGGAGTCCATTGTAAAACACAAAAGCGTTCCGTTTGTTTTCTGGTCAAATTTTGCTGCCAATGCACAGATACAAAAGGCCTATGACCTGTCTGCTAACGGCTTTTTTATAAAAGAAACCAAATTTGAAGATATTAAAAAGTCTTTAGTGGAAATCTATCAATACTGGCAAAAAAGTAAATCGCCTGAATAGTATTAGTATTATGATGAAATCATATAATTATTCTATAAACAGGTTATGATAAATGAAAACGGAGAAAATGTATTTTCGTTCGGTATATTTTTATAACCCTGAATAATAATCATATCCTTGCTCTGCCCAGTAATCCGGAGGTCGTTGATTGCTGAATGAAATAGTGCCAATACGCTTAAGATTTTTTATACCATATTTTACGGGTATTATAAGCCTTACCGGAAGTCCATGTTCTACTGGTAATGGCTTTTCATTTACTTCATAAGCCAGCAAAGTCTGCGGATGCATAGCGCTGGGCATGTCTATGCCAACATAATATTCTTCATCAGGAGTTGCAAAACCTACGTAATTCAGCTTTGCCTGGTCTTCTAAATTATAATGCTTAATAAAGTCGCTGAATTTTACACCGCCCCAATGTTGTATCTGGTCCCACCCTTCCACACACTTAAAATCATAGATAATCTCTGTTTTTGGCAGCGCCTTTAAATCCTGCAGTGTAACCTGTAAGGGTTGTCCGCCACTTTTATTTACAGTCATCACCCAATCCCCGGGCTTAAAGTCATCGTCATCAATTCCTATGTTACTGTTAACCCTCACATTTTTAGCAGCAGCAGATTTAGGATATGTTTTTACCAAATGATTATTGCTGAATGTTCTTCTGAAAAATAATTCCGTCTGATTAAGTGCCCTTCGCAATGGTTTTCTTGCGTCGGCAGTTACCCCTGGTGTTTCTGGTCCCGATTTGTACAGCCCCCGCCAGCCTCCGTAAGCTGCTCCGTACAAGCCGATAAAAGCGGCAAAAGAAAGAAAATTGCGCCTTTTTATCTTTTTATCAGATACATTTTCCTCCACAGTATTTTTATCAATTATCTTTTTCATCTGTATTTTCAACTTTAATTACCGGAATTTGTTTTTTATCAACAATTTCAAATCCTGAAATAACTGATCTGAAGTTATTCCATCCTGCTATTATAACCTGGGTTACATGTATCAGGAAAAATAATACATAGCCAATGGTTAAAATAAAATGCTCAATCCTTGCTAAATGGTAACCGCCGCATAGCCAGGTTAACCAGTAAAACTGTACCGGTTTGTAAACAGCCAGGCCGGTAATAAGAGAGCCCAATCCCATAACAATAATACTTGTATAAGCGATGCGCTGGGCAGCATTATACTTGTCTTGCGGAGGCAGCATTTTTCGTATATGAAGGTCATGCAACACTACAAGCCATGCTTCTTTGAAGGAGTGCCTGTTTGGTACCAGCTGCCTCCATTCACCAGAGAAAACAGTATATAAAACATACAGAACTCCGTTGATAGCGAAGAACCACATAAAAAGAAAATGAAAGGCCATCCCTTCGGCCAGACGCTGGGGAAAATGAAAAAACTTATAAAAACCGTCGGGAAAAAAGTGAACAAATGTATGACCGAAAATAGTAATTGAGTATTCGTCATTTGCCCAATAAATAAGCATTCCTGACCATATCATAATAAGTAACACAGGAAAATTGACCCAATGTGTCCACCGCATTGCCAACGGGTGTTTATTTTTAATAGTTTTCATGGTATGTAAGTTTCCGGTCCAAAATATTTTAAAATTTGACTAAAGAATCAATTGTATTACTCTTTTTATTTAAAAAAATTGCTTAAAGAGGATAAAAAAATTTATAAATAAAAAAAAGCATTACTTATTCTGCAACTTATCCTGCAACCTTTTTTTAAAAAAAATAAAGTAACACATAATCTTTTTGAAAGTTATCACAGAAGTATAACGTTTTTAAGCATTTGAGGTTAAATAAAATTTTTGAGCATGTAAAGAGCGGAATTGTTGCTATTGCGCAATCTTGTTAAAGGAAAACCGGGTTTTGTAAAAAACTTTTTTGATTTAGTGATTATTTTTACCGGCAGGTTAACCCAAAAATCTTTTTTTAAAGAAATACAAATATTGTGAGGCAAACCATCAATAGTTAAGTTTGAAACTGTGTGAAAGCCGCAAACTAAGGGGCAACTGCGTTAACATGCCATAATTTTTTTAAAATAACTTTTCCTAAAAAAGTTTTGCGGGATAAAAATAATATTGTTACTTTGAATTTCAAAGTACTTTTATGCCTTCGAATAAGGAGCACCTCGATCATTTACACGACATTAAACAAATGATGGAGCGAAGCAGCCGTTTCATCAGCCTTAGTGGCTGGAGCGGAACTGCTGCAGGCGTCTGTGCCTTGGTTGGTGCATATTTCGGGCATATTGAATTAAAAGAAAACTACTATTTCAGCGTCAGCACTTCAAACCAGAACGATTACACTTATTTTCCTTTTTTCGTAAGGCAATTATTGCATGACAGGTTATTTCATATAGCCTCACTCACTTTTATTGCTGCCTTACTTTCTGCTTTCATTTTCACTTATATAAAAAGCCGTAAAAATAATACGCCTGTTTGGAGCACAACTTCACGCAGGCTTCTGCTCAACATTTCCATTCCTATGATCGTTGGTTGTATTTTTTTATTAAAGCTTATAGAAAATGGAAACTACGGCTTAATAGCGCCGGGATGTCTTATATTTTACGGACAGGCCCTTATAAATGGCAGCAAGTATACATTAGGTGAAATAAAATACCTCGGTTACGGTGAAATTTTTTTAGGAATAATAAGCTGCTGGTTCACAGGGTTAGGCCTGTACTTTTGGACAGCGGGTTTTGGAGTATTGCATATTATTTACGGAATTTTTATGCTAAAAAAATATGAGACCTGATCCCTAAACGGAAAGTATATTGTTTAACAGTAAAATTCAAAAAAAGCCCCTTTAGGGTTTTGGGTATGAAGAGTCTCATTGAAAATCTGAATAAAATATTTGACAGCAGAATAAGGCTGGGCATCATGAGCGCACTAATGGTAAATGATGAAGTAACCTTTAATGAATTGAAAGAACTGATACAGGTGACAGACGGAAACCTGGCAAGTCATTTGAAAACGCTGGAAGAGAATAAATATATGAAAGTGCAAAAAGGCTTTATCGGCCGTAAAACCAATACCACTTATTCTGTTACGAAAGCCGGTCAAAAAGCGTTTAAAGCGCATTTGGCAGCGCTTGAGGAAATGATAAACTCTATGAACTAATTTTTTTTGTACCACAGCTTTGAAATTCAAAGCACTTTTAAAAATATGACCAAACTGCAATTTATGAAACCCTTTCCGCATTTATCTTATCTCAGTGCTCTTGCCATTGTTACAATTGTCATAGCACTTGTTTATGCAGCCGTACAGCAGAATTATCGAATGGCGGCTAATGATCCGCAGGTACAAATAGCACGCGATGCAGCAGAGCGGTTACAACATAACAGGCCTGTTACATTTTTTACACCTGACACAGTTGACTTAAGTAAAAGCATGGCTGTTTTCACTGCTTATTATGATGCTCATCAAAAGCCTGTCGCCTCTACAGGTTACCTCGATGGCGCAATACCAAAATTGCCGGAAGGAGTATTGGATTATGCAAAAAAGCATGCCGAAGACCGGGTTACATGGCAGCCCCGAAAAGACGTACGACTTGCAACAATTATAAAATATGTATCATCTCCATCAGTCTCTTATGTGGTTGCGGGCAGGTCTTTAGAGGAAGTAGAAATCAGAGAAAGTAACCTATTCAAAATGATCATCATTGCATGGATACTTTGCTTTGTCACTATATTAATAAACTGGGGCTGGAGTTACCGGAACAGCAATAAAATGTAATCTTTTTATTTCTTATTCTTCACATTCATCTTATTAAAACCTTATGAAAATTAAAATGATTTTACCGGCACTGACAGAAGCAAAAAGTCCTTTCTGGAGGCCAATAAAATATTCTCTTTTTCCACCCCTTGGTCTTGCAACACTTGCTGCTTATTGTAATGAGGACGATGAAATTGAATTACAGGATGAACATGTGGAAGAATTGAATATACATGATGAACCGGATATTGTGGTAATACAAGTATATATTACAAATGCTTTTCGCGCTTATGATTTAGCAGACTATTACCGCGAAAAGGGATCGTATGTATGCCTGGGCGGATTACATATAACTTCTTTGCCTGACGAAGCAATGCCTCATGCTGATACTATTTTTCTCGGTCCCGGAGAAGAAAGCTGGCCCCGGTTTTTAAATGATTTTAAAAATGGCGAGGCAAAGAAAATGTACATTTCAAAAGAGCGGACACTTGAAACAATTCCACCAATACGCCGCGATTTAATAAAGCGCCACTTGTACCTTGTCCCCAATTCTATTGTTGTAACAAGAGGGTGTCCGCATCATTGTAACTTTTGTTATAAAGACGCTTTTTTCGAAGGGGGACGTTCGTTTTATACCCAACAGGTAGATGATGCACTTGCTGAAATTGACAGGCTGCCAGGCAAACATCTTTATTTTCTTGATGATCATTTATTAGGTAATCAACGATTTGCAAATTCTTTATTCGAAGGAATGAAAGGAATGAAACGTGTATTCCAGGGAGCATCGACGATAGATGCAATACTCCGGGGTAACTTAATTGAGAAAGCTGCTGAAGCCGGAATGAGAAGTGTATTTGTAGGTTTTGAAACATTAAGCCATGGAAACCTGCAACAGAGCAATAAAAAACAAAACATAGGGAAAGATTATGAAGAAGCCATTCGTCGTTTACATTCCCTCGGCATTATGATAAACGGAAGTTTTGTTTTCGGCCTTGATGAAGACGATAAAAATGTATTTAAGAGAACAGTTGACTGGGCTGTAAAAAATGCATTAACTACCTGCACATTTCATATTCTTACTCCTTATCCTGGCACAGGTTTATATAAAACAATGGAACAGCAGGGACGCATACTTCATAAACAATGGAACCTGTATGATACAAGAAATGTAGTATATAAAACGGCCAGCCTGAATGAAGATGAATTGAAAAATGGTTACGATTGGGCCTACCGTTCATTTTACTCATGGAAGAATATTACTGCAGCAAGTCTTCAACATGAAAATCTTAAACATGCAATAAAACATTTTGCTTACTCGGGCGGCTGGAAGAAGTTCGAGCCCTTATGGAACTTTATGATAAAAACACAGGGACTGAATAAAATGTTACCCTTGCTTGAGGCTATTCTTTCAAAAGTAACTGCTAAAACAAAAACAACTAATCCTGAAAAACCCTCGCCATTTCCGGCTATTGCTTAATAAAATATACGGTAGTATTATAAACGCTTGCTTGGTTTATACGCGTCAGCTTCACTTATGTTTCTGTTCACGTAATGGTTACTATTCTTGCAATCTTTTTTCTTGTACCTGTTTTTATAACTATTGTCAGAAACGGGCATTAGTTAAGCACTGATCTATGTCAAATGTTTGTTTATACAACCGGTCCTGCCTTCCGGTGGAAGTGGATAGCGGAAAAAAACAAGTTGAAGTTGTCTGGATTGAAGAAAAATCGGAGCAAAGTTTTTACCAATGCTTATGTTTGCGTTCTATAAGTTGTGCACTATAAAAATTGTTTATGAATAATCTGAATGGCAAGGTCGCCTACATAACAGGCGGATCAAAAGGAATAGGATATGGAGTGGCGAAAAACCTTCTGGATAATGGCATGAGCGTAGCTATTACAAGTCGTGATATCTCTGCGGCAAAGAAGGCTGCAGCATTATTAAGCAGCGATGAATCAAAGGTATTGGCTTTGGAATCAGATGTAAGTTCTCTCGCCTCTGAAGCAAAAGCTGTTAAGGCAGTAACAGACCGTTTCGGGCAGCTTGATGTGCTGGTTGCAAATGCAGGCGTTGGTCATTTCGCCTCTATTGAAGACTTAACTGAAGAAGACTGGAAAAGCACTATTGATACCAATCTTACAGGTGTGTTTAACAGTGTAAAAGCAAGCATTGAAGCCTTAAAGCAATCAAAAGGATATATTATAACTATCGCCAGCCTTGCAGGAACAAACTTTTTTGAGAAAGGTTCTGCCTACAATGCAAGCAAGTTTGGGCTGGTAGGATTTTCCCAGGCTATTATGCTTGATCTGCGTAAATATGGCATAAAGGTAACTGCTATTATGCCCGGTTCAGTTGCTACGTATTTTGATAATCATGTGCCAGGCGAGGCTGATGCATGGAAGATACAACCTGAAGATATAGGCCAGATGGTAGCGGATCTTTTACATATGCACCCAAGAACACTGCCAAGTAAGATAGAAGTGAGACCTGCTGTGCCGGGTAAATGAAGAAGAAAGATCAGAATAATTAAAACAGCCTGAAAAGTTTGTTACTAAAATCCTTCTTCAATATCTTAACTGCAGTCGCAGTAAGATAAACTCTATGAAACAAGTTTTATAACAAAATATATTAGTACTAAAGTAAGGGTATATTGTTGATGATATTGAAGGGCTTCAGAACCAACAGGGGTAAAAGCGCTTATTATTCAATTTTTCGATAATTTAACCCCAGCGCTTTAATGTATCCTTCATTTGCAATGCACTTGCTAAAAGCTATGCTTTCTAATAACTGGTCTAAAGCCGCTTTTATCTGCTGCATATTCTTAGGCCTTAAATCCCGTATGTCCTGAAAATTCTTTTTAGGTGCATCAGCATAGGCAATAACAGAGTCATAGCCTGCAGGTTTATTAAATGATACAATGCCTCTTGTATTGTCCATTTTCTTATATGGCCAAAAATGCCAGCCAATATTGTTTTGCTCGCAGACAACCCTAAAACTGTCAACCCATCCATCAGTGTTCTCACCGGTCTCCCCGACATAGACGGGAACATTGTATTTATCACGAAAATCAATATAATCCTGAATAACATTCTTTACTGGTGGAGTCCAGTATTTATGAAAAGTGTAAGCAAGATTACTGTCAAATGGTTTTCCAAAAGGTTTAAAGTTAGAATCCCACTGAGAGCCCCCGAGGAAAATAAGATGATTTTTATCTGCGCTCCTGATGGCTGCAACTATCTTCTTGTATAAAGGTTCCAGCAGAGGATTAAAGTGCGAGCTGTCGAAGTAGTGTGCAATAGGCTCATTTAATAAATCATAGCCTAAAATAATATTTTCATTGCTGTAGCGGGCAGCAATTTTTTTCCATATCGCCACAGTCTGCTCCTGATCCGCAGGGCTGTCAAACAAAAAAGGATAACCTGAACCATCATCTATATTATCGCCGGTTTGCCCTCCGGGAGCACAATGCATATCTAAAATAATATACAATTGTTCTTTTTTGCACCATTGCATCAGCCTGTCAAAAAGTACAAATCCCTGCTGATCGTTATTCTGACCCATGTAATTCTCATTGGTAAATAGCCGGTAGTTAAAAGGAACCCTGACAGAGTTCATTCCAAGACTTTTGAGATAATGAATGTCTGCCGCAGTTATATAATTATCCTGGAACTTTTTCCAGAATTTCTTCATTTCTGCCGGCCCGACCAACTCTGTAAATGCCTGGTTGATCAACCTCGGAGAAGAGGTATTTTGCAGCTTAAACATATATCCTTCCGGCACTAACCAGTTTCCCAGGTTTGTTCCCTTTATCAGGAATGGTTTTCCTTCAGGAGAAATGATTTCTTTTCCCTTTGTATGAAAAAAACCTTTTTGTTGTGCTTTTACCTGTTGAAAGGAATAACACAATATGAGGAAGCAAAGTATTTTTATTCTCATTTATTATTATTTTAATGCAAATTAGAAGATTTAAGGTTGTAAATATTGTAAACTACAAACAGCGTTAAATTAACAATGCAAACTTCAAAGCTCAAGCATGCAGTTTAAATTTTCCTATTCTCAACACTTTTATTATATTCACAAATAATCTTAATGTTGTGACGGATAGAAACATAGTTTTGTTTATTGTTCTAATATCAATAATTCTAACCGTAGGTTTAATTGTGCTACTTCCTACGAATGATAGGACAATGATTAACATTATCGGGATCGTAGGTTTTATACTATCGATATTAGGTTTAGCAATAGCTTACATTCAAATAATGTCTGTTAAGAATATTGCTGAACAAACAAGAAATCAGGTAATTGCTATCATTGAGCTAAGTAATGATATGCTGATGATATCAGACCTTTCTAGAAAAGCTGCAATGGTTGATGAAATTCAAAGATATTTGAAGGACAATAAAATAGAGTTGTGCATCTTAAGGATGAAAGACCTTAAAATAATTTTGAATAGCTTAAAAAATCATGAGCAGTACAACTCTTTGTTTAAGAAAAATAAATTTAATTTAGTATTTCAAACATTTAATATAAACCTTGATAATTGTCAACAGCACAATTTGAATGAGAAATCAAAAATTAATAAAATATCTATTATACAAAACTTAGAAGAGTTATCCACTTTATTAATGAGTGTTGAAGTAAAATTAAAAAATATAAGTCATGATTAACGAAAAGCTTAGAAAGCTTATTACACTTCTTACTGTTAAAACTCAGAAAAAAGAGGCAGTTTGGAATAAGGCAAGCGGTAACGATCAATTCACACTTTTACTTCCTGATAATATTGCAGTAACAATATCACAGCATGAAGGTGATTATAATAATCCAGTTTCTTACAATGTTGCTATTTATAATAGTAATGGCGATGTTATACAAAGATATATTACGGATGAAAATACTCCAGAAGATGATGTTCAATTACTAAATTCGTTTCATCAATCAGCTAGTGATGTGTATTATAAAGTAGATGAAACATTTGACTCACTAATTCGTTCAGTACAAAGTGTAGGGACTATCGGAACAAAAGAAATTGAAAAAACAGATATTGCGGATGATCTACCATTTTAACGCTTTTAAAGTTTTGCCTTACAGGTGTTCTTCACCTGCAAATTTCTCTGCATTCGTGCTTGATAGCAGGAGATGAAAAATCAAACAACTGATAAAGCTTTTACTTCCAATTTAAAACTGAGATTTCTCATTATAGCTTCACAATCTTTCGACTCAAGACCGAAAGCTTTTATATCTGTCAAACCCAGTTATAATAATGTATTTCTAATAGTATACGCCTGATCATCCTCATAATAACCGTTCATTAAATTTTGTTCAGCCCAGTTCACCAACTCTGGCATAAACTAATGATGTTGCAGGTAAGCGTGAAGCTAAACTTTCCTTGATTTTAATAGTAAACAAAACCAGGTGTTACGTTTTTAAACGGAATAAGAAAAGAACTTAAAATTGATGCTGATTTTATTTTAAACCTGGTTATACAGCATCAGTAAATAACTTTTCTTTGCAGCCATGGATAAAAGAAAACGTTTTTTTCTCATATTAATTCTTGGATCGCTTTCTGCAATCGGGCCTTTTTCTATTGACATGTACCTTCCCGGCTTTCCTTCCATTGCGGCTAACCTGCATACTTCTGTTGACCATGTCGCCTATTCGTTATCAAGTTTTTTTATCGGCGTTTGCGCAGGTCAGTTACTATGCGGCCCTCTCCTGGATCGCTTTGGAAGAAAAACACCGCTTTGCATTGGTCTGGTTTTATACATACTTGCTTCGATAGGATGTTCACTGTCAAAATCGGTGGAAGTATTGATAGCATTTCGTTTTCTGCAGGCATTGGGAGGTTGCGTCGGTATGGTAGCGCCAACCGCGATTGTAAGAGATGTTTTTCCGGTGGAAGAAAATGCAAAAATATTTTCTTTATTAATACTGATATTAGGTGTTTCGCCGATACTGGCGCCAACTGTTGGCAGTTATATCGTCAGCGCTTTTGGATGGCAGTTTATATTCATTGTGCTGGCAGTAATAACAGCGCTGGTTTTATCAGCAGTTATTTTATGGCTTCCTGAAACTAAAAAACCTGATCCGGCGTTTTCCCTTCGGCCCGGGCCTATTCTTAACGGTTTTGCTGATGTTTTGCGCCAGCCACAGTTTACCACTTATGCATTTGCAGGCGCTGTTGCTTCTGCAGGTCTTTTTGCCTACCTGGCCGGCTCTCCCTTTGTTTTTATGAATTTGTACAATGTAAGCAAGCAGCAGTTCGGTTGGATCTTTGCTGCGATAGCTGCAGGTCTCATCGGGTGCAGCCAGGTTAACAATATACTTCTAAAAAAATACAGCAGTGCTCAAATTATAAAAGTGGTGCTGTTTTCTCAATCTGCTGTCGGCGCAGCATTAATTGCAGGAACCGTGTTTGGATTTTTAGGTCTCTACAGTACTATTTTTTTAATGTTCCTGTTTCTTAGTTGCCAGGGATTTACTTTTCCCAATTCGGCTGCATTGGCGATGGCGCCTTTTTCGAAAGGTGCAGGAAGCGCCTCAGCTTTAATGGGCGCTTTTCAGATGGCCTGCGGCGCTATAGCTTCTGCACTGGTAGGTATATTTTTCAATAACACTGCGGTGCCTATGGCAGCTATCATGTCGGGATGCTGTATTGCTGGCTTTATCATTCTTATGACTGGTCGTAAACGGCTCGCATTGAAAGCAGTAAAGGAAGATGCAGAGGAACAGTCCGTGGAAATGATAAAGAAGTATTAGTGGAATTTCGCTAAAGCCTAAAAGACACAACCGATTCATGTGGAGTATATTTATTGAAAGAAAATTAAAGGAAATATGCTATTCATCTAACCAATAAGGTTTTCTGCTAAAATGAAATACAGAAACAATGCTGATCATATTATCTGCTTCATCAATTTCATAATGAATTGCATAAGGAAAGGTTTTGCATGCAGCGGTTCTGATGTTTTCAAATTTTACTGAAGCAAAATGGGATTTTGTTTTATAAAAGAAACTCCACTTTTTACATCTGCAATCAATCTTTTGCCTAAACCTTTTTGTTGTAAATCATACCAGACATTGGCTTCATTTAAATCTTTTAAAGCTTGTTGAGAGAAAATAACTTTATAATGTTTCATCCGTTTTCACCATCTAAAGCTTTGAAAAATTCCTCTTCAGATAATGCAGACGAAGGATTTGCCTTCATCTGTGAAAGTCGTTTAAGAGATTCTTCTTTTTGCCATTCAGGAACTGGTTCTTCCATAATTTCAATGGCATCAACCTGTTTTAAGTCTTCAATAATTGCTGATGCATATTCCTTCTTTATCTTTATAGTGTAGGTAGTGTCACTCATTCATCAAATGTAAAGAAATAGTATAAATAGTTCATTAGTTTCTCTTATCATTAATATGTCATTTACTTTTATGCAAGTGTTCTTCATCTGCCCATTAATTCACCAGACTTAATTATATTTATTCAGGTGGTTGTTGGTATTTACCGATTTTCATAGAAATAGAAAAACAGTTGCATAAATTATATGGAAACATATTGCAAAATTTTAAGCACGAATGATGTAAGTGTTTTTGTAATATCAACTTCTCATCTTTTCTTTGTTTATACTTCTATATGAAAAGAATAGTAATAAATATTACCTGCGTTCTCCTATGTTGTACCCAATACATTACCGCCCAAAAAAGTGTTGCCCAAAAACCTGCCACTGATTCTGTATATACTTATCGAGCTGCCACACCAGGCGGTACAGGAAAATACTACTTAGGCAGAGAAATAGCGCATGTAATGGGTGCATCTAATTGTGAATGGCTCGACAGAGGTAGCCGGCCACAGGAAGAGCATACCCAGCTTGCTATTGATAAAATTAAATTACCCCCAACAGCAGTAATTGCCGATATAGGCGCAGGAACCGGATATTATACTTTTAAGCTTGCGCCAAAGGTTCCTAAGGGAAAGGTATATGCAGTAGAAATTCAGGACGAAATGATAGCTGCCCTTAACGAAAGGAAGAAGAAACTGAATAATACAAATGTTGAGGTTATAAAAGGAAGCGCCACCTCTCCAAATCTTCCTGCAAACTCAGTTGACCTTGCCATTATGGTAGATGTTTACCACGAATTAGAATATCCTGTTGAGATATTGCAGTCTATAAGAAAGTCTCTTAAAAAAGACGGGAAACTTTTGCTGATAGAGTATAAAGGAGAAGATCCTGCCGTTGCCATACGGCCATTGCACAAAATAACCGTTGCGCAATTAAATAAAGAGTTAGGAGCAAATGGCTTCACACCCGATTATGAAGGTAAATTCCTCCCTATCCAGCATTTTCTGCTTTATAAGAAAACATATTAAATCATAGCATTAATTCTGCTGCTTTACTTGCTTAAAGTAAAATAATTAACCAGCTTCCACGAGCTATTCAGGTACTGCCGTAATTGGCTGTTCATAAAGCCGATAATGGCGGAAAGCCGATTGATATATTTTGAAACACTGTCTATAATCTTATGTTTACCCCCGCCAAAAAATTGGTACCTGCCATCGGGAAATAATAGTTTTCAGTTGTTGTTTTGCCGCTATAAATATAGCTGAATGTGTAGCCGTTTGGCTCATACTTTTTATTAAATACATTATAAACTGCTGCAATTATATTCATCTCTTTAAAAAGTTTGTTTTTGATAGTATAAGTAAACCTGATATCCTCGGTGAAGTACGGATGCAGGCTACGCGTTACATCCTGCGTATTATCAAGATATTGCCGGCTTACATATTTGCCTGATAAACTTATCTCTCCGTTTTTTACAGGAAGCAGGTTGACGGTAATGCCGCTTATTACCGAAGGTGAAAAAGAGATATCAGTATTTTTATGACTGATCGCAACCTGTCCGCCATTGTCATAATCATCGAGGTACTCGTCGGAGCGCTTGATTTTGTTTTTGCTGAAAGTAAGATTTGCCCCGGCATTCATCCAGTTTGCGATGATTGCTTTACCTTGCAATTCTATTCCCATACGAAAGCTGTTGGGAATATTTACACGGGTATATGCGCCCACATCGTTAATCTGGCCGCTTAAGATTAATTGATTTTTGTATAGCATGTAATAACCTGTTGCTCCAAAGCTGTAGTGTGCTGTTCTTTTTTCTGCACCTAATTCAAAATCATGAAGTGTTTCATACTTTGGCTGGTTTGCTATGCCTGCTTCAAAGTCATCGCGATTTGGTTCTTTGTTGCCGAGGGCATAACTAAAGAATGTTTGTAAACCATTAAAACTATACGTAATTCCTGCTTTTGGGTTAATAAAGTTAAATTTACGGTTAACGAATACAGTCGGATTATGTTCGAAACCATTCATTTTATACTGCACGTTTCTATATTGAATGTCTGCGTATACATTTAATTCCCTGCTGAGCGAATGTTCCCATTTGGTATAAACATTTACATCCGTTTTTACAGCATTCAGATCATACCATTGGTAATCTTTCGGTATACCTGTTTGCGCCCAGATAATGTTTCCATAATGCTTGCCTTCATACCGGTTCCAGCCGCCGCCAAAAGTTAGCTTGTCTTTATCTTTTTTGTATTGCAATGAAAGAATTTGACCATAATATTTATTATCGAGCCATAATTGTCTTACTAAGTCTGTGTTGGTCAATGTATCAGTTCCAAACACAGGGTTTGACAATCCGTAATTTTCAAACGAAGTTCCGGAAGTGCTTCCTGCTTCGGTTTCTGCTGCCACTCCTTTGTATTGTTCATAATATCCCCTGCCTTTGCTAAGAAATAATGCAGTATTAAAAGATAAATAATCATTGAAGGAATGAGTGAAAAACAACTGGTAATGATCCTGCTGATAATTATCCGTTTCATTATTGTACGGTTCTCCAGGTTTTTCGGTGCCGACAGAATTGTACGTACGGTCTGTTGCAAGCAGGCTTTCCGGCACACCATTCCAGGCCTGGTAAGTTTTTTCTTTTCCGGTAATTAAATTAAAACGAACAGTTGACTTTTTGCTGATATAAGCGGCTGAAAAATACAACGATTTCATATTAGTTGCCGCTCTGTCAATAAAACCGTCGCTGGTTATGCTGCTAAGCCTTGTATCAACCGTAAAATGATTATTGATAAGACCGCTTCCTGCCTTTACTGTATTTTTCCAGGAGTTGAAAGAACCGTAGCTGTTATTTATTTCGCCATAGGCATTTTCGTTAAATTCATTGGTGCTGATGTTAAGACTTGCGCCAAAAGCGCCCGCCCCGTTGCTGCTGCTGCCCACGCCGCGCTGTATTTGTATAGAGTTTACGGAGGAGGCAATATCTGGCAGGTCAACAAAATAAGTTCCCTGGCTTTCAGCGTCGTTATAAGGAATTCCGTTAATAGTTGTATTTATACGCGTACCATCACTTCCGCGAATGCGGATACCTGTATAACCGATACCGTTTCCGGCATCTGAATTAATAACAACACTTGGAGTCTGATTTAGCAAAAATGAAAGATCCTGCCCGAGATTGTTTTTAGCAAGTTCCTTTGCGGTAATATTTGTTTTGGCAAAGGGTGCCTTTTCAGAAGCTCTTAAAGACTTTACTTCCAAAGGTTCGAGAAAATAGGAATAATCAGGTAAAGCAATATTTGCAGTCGTAATCCCGCTTTCAACATCTGCATCAACTGTTCTTTTTTGCATGCTTACATGCTGTACCGCAATTTGATAAAGACCTTTTTTCTTTAGTCCTTTAAATTCATAATAACCATTGGCATCTGTACTTTTGGTGTAGATGTTTGTTCCGTCTTTTTCCAGCGATACAGTTGCTTCTTCTACTGGTTTATTTGTTTTTTCTTCTACAACAAAACCTTTGATCGTAAACTGGGCGCTGCTGAAAAGCACGGTACTTAAGGCAATAATTGTCCCTAAAAATTGTTTCATCATTAATTTTTTTAATGTTGGTAAATAATTTCAGGAACAGAAAAAATGCAGACAGGAGAGGGCGATAAAATGCTTAACCTTCCCTTCGCAGGCATTATCCTGTTCAGGTTCTACGGGTTTGATCTCAGCCTTAAGTCATTGCGACTCTCAGCACCCCGGGGAAGAAATTGTTTATTTCTCCGGCGCAAAAATAACAGGGAAAAACCGAATAAACCTGTAACTTTTTTTTATACTTACCGTTTAAGTCTAAATTTGTTGAATGAAGCGATTTATTTTACTGCTATTAATAATTTCAACCACCTTTTTTGCAAAGGCACAAAACGTGGTATATGATGAAAATGCTGAAGTGCGCACGGTGGGAAATTTTAATGGCATAGAAGCGTCAGGAGCTGTTTTTTTATATCTTTCGCAAGGCAGCACGTCTGCGATTGCAGTTAGCGCCGGAGATGAAAAGTATAATAATAAAATTAAGACTGAAGTAAAAAACGGCATTTTAAAAATATCTGTCGAAGGCGGAGTTTGGAATGGCTTCAACTGGACGAACCGCAAACTGAGGGCATACGTTACCGTAACAGATCTTAACAGCCTTGATGTTTCGGGCGCTTCTTATGTAAGCATTAGCGGAACACTGAAAAGTGATGACCTTAAGCTTGATATATCCGGGGCAAGTGAAATAAAAGGCATCATAAATGTAAACAGGCTGAATATGGATATAAGCGGTGCATCAGTATCTAAGTTAGCCGGCACAGTGAAGGAATCCGATATTGAGGCCAGCGGTGCGGCAAAAGTTAGCAACTACAGTCTGGTGATTGATAAATGCAAAGCATCTTCTTCAGGAGCTTCCAGCATAAAGGTTACTGTAAATAATGAATTAAACGCAGACGCGAGCGGCGGATCAAATATCTACTACAAGGGAGCGGGAATTGGCAAAGTGCTGAATACAAGCGCCGGAGCAAGTATAAAAAACCGCGGCGGCAATGATGATTAAAAAAAATGCAGTTAAAATAAATAAAAGTTTGGCAGCTACTTTCGCCTGCCTTACTTTTGCACCCCAGATCGCGAAGTAGAGCAGCGGTAGCTCGTCGGGCTCATAACCCGAAGGTCGGAGGTTCGAACCCTCCCTTCGCAACTTTTGAAGCCTCTTTTTGAGGCTTTTTTGTGTTGTGTTAGAAGTTTACCTGATAAAATAATGAAGCGGCAGTCCTCATATCCGCTGGCTGGAGGACGGAGGTTCAAACCCTCTGTCGCCGCCTCTCCATCCTCCACGCTTACCAGGCGGCTCAGCTGCTTCAGATGGTTGCATAATTAAGTTCACGGTTAAAATCAAAAAAGCTTTCAAGACTTAAATCTTCATCTATTTGCTCCCAGTGAAGGCTTTCTCCCAAAGGGCCTATCTCAAAATTCTTTCTTTGCTCCGGCGTTGCATTATTAAGTCTTTTAAACCATTCAAGGGGATTACCTATAATGTGACCTGAGTCAGTTTTTACATAAATATTTTCATCGTCAAACCAAACTTTAAGAATTTTCATATCAGTTTTTTTATTTAGGAATTTCGGCAGGATTACTCCCCGTGAAACTCTTTCCATTTTTTAATTATTTCTTCTTTCTTTTCTTCTACTAAAGCCTCTGCAAGTACAAGGTCTTTCGTTTTCATACCCTTGCTTTCAACAAGTCTGACATCAGGAAGCACGTCAAACTTTGCAATGCCATCTGCATTTCTAACATGGATATGTATGGGCAAATGTTCCAAAGAGAAAAAGAAAAAACGCATTCCAAACATTCTGAACAATTCGGGCATATCTCTTTCTTTTTATTTCGCCGGGAAATGAATGTTTTTGTTTACAAAATTATACTTATATTTTTTATAGTTTATTTAAAAATCGCTTCGATACAAGCACAACTCATAGTTCATCGGCTAAGCGAAAATCGTTCTTGGGTTTGGTTTATATTTGTCGTTTTCAATTCTGCTGATGTTCAACTTTCACAAGAAATCTTGTATTGTTAAGGCGTATATTCGCTCTTGGCGTACGAGGGACCTGGCCATTCCTTCGCAACAGGTTTATGTAGGTTTATCAGGAAAAGCAAAAGAATAATTATACTGTCTTACAAAAAAAAAATCCCGCCTTGCGGGCGGGACTAAATTTTTTTGTTTTCCTGTTAGGCTTACTGGTTTTTCAGGATAAAAGGAATACAAGATTTTTCATGTTTTTGGATCAGTCTTTCATAAAAATTAGGATAGTAAAATTTCTCAAGTGAAATTGGATTAATAACAGAACAAAGATATTTATATTAATAATCTCTTACTTCATTTTTAAGGCTTTGTAATACCCCAAACAGACTTTTAGTATAGTAAAATTACTAAAGGTAAAAATCCCCTTTATTCAAAAACTCTCTTACATATAACTAAGATTGGTTTCAGGAGTAAGGGTTAACAACGTTTGATACATGAGTTTAATAGTTTCTTCAATGTCTCTTTTATGCAGCATCTCAACAGTTGTATGCATATAACGAAGCGGAATAGATATTAAAACAGAAGGACAGCCATCATTAGCATACGCAAAACTATCAGTATCGGTACCGGTACTGCGGCTGATGGCACGAAGCTGAACAGGTATTTTAGATTTTTCGGCTACTTCCTGCACTAAATTTAATAGCTTGTTATGAACGGCAGGGCCATAAGCAAGTGACGGCCCTTTGCCGCAACTGCAATCACCTTCTATATTTTTATTGATCATAGGCGTAGTGGTGTCGTGGGTGACATCGGTAATGATTGCCACGTTTGGTCTAATACGCCGTGCAATCATTTCCGCGCCACGCAAACCAATCTCTTCCTGCACCGCATTTACGATATAAAGCGAATAAGGCAGTTTTTTGTTACTTTCTTTTAGTAAGCGGGCAACCTCTGCAATCATAAATCCTCCGATCCGGTTATCCATTGCCCGGCCAATGTAGTAGCCGTAAGATAATTCATCAAAACCTTCTTCATACGTAACCACAGAACCTACGTGCACGCCAAGGTCTTCAACTTCTTTTTTGGTTCTTGCACCGCAGTCGAGCCAGAGATTGTCAACCTTCGGCTGCGGCTCTTTTTGCTCAGGATTTGAAAGACGCGTATGAATAGCAGGCCATCCAAATACCGCTTTTATCAATCCGTCTTTTCCATGAATAACAACTCTTTTGCCTGGCGCAACCTGGTGATCTACGCCACCATTTCTTTTTAAATAAATCAATCCTGCATCAGTAATGTAATTAACAAACCAGCTTATCTCATCAGCATGCGCTTCAATAACTACTTTAAATGGCTGATTGGGATTTATAATACCTACTGCTGTGCCGTACGGATCGGTAAATTTTTCATCAATATAGGGCTGCAGGTAATCAAGCCATATTTTTTGTCCGCCTGACTCAAACCCTACCGGCGAAGGATTATTTAAATATGTACGCAAAAAAGCATGAGATGATTCGTTGAGTATTGTTTCTTCATTCTTCTTTTCTTTTTTTAATTTCGGCATTATTACTTTTTTATTAATAAAATACTGGCTATTCCGCAAACAGCTTTTAAAAATACCAAACCGTCAACGGCCGCAAGGTAATATAAAACACTTCTTCCCTGCCGGTACTTAGCTATAATAAAAACTAAAAACATGTATGGGATTAGCTGGATTAAAGTTTGTAAAAATGAAAAATTTTGCTGCAATTGAAACAAAGTAAATATTATCAGATTTACAAGTATAAGAGGAATAATTATAAAACGAAAAGTGTTTTTAATACCAAAAATTACAGGGTAGGTTTTAAGCTGATAATGAGAATCAGTGCGATAATCTTTTATATCGAAAATGATTGCATTGATTGAAAAAAACAAAAAATTTTGAAGCCATAATAATATGCATGCAGAAATTATAGTGACGATTGGCCGGCCTGTCTGAACTTTTGATATTACTACCGGATAAACAGTGACCCAGCCTGCCCATGTAAATCCTACTGCAAATGGTTTTATCCACCCGGTTTGCCTGATTTTTTTAAGACGAAAAACAGCCGGTGAAAAAGTATACCAAAAGGCAATAAAAGGCAATGTAATAACAAGAAGCATCTGCGTTGACGAAAGTGAAAGAAGCGCATACCAATTTTTCAATACAAAAAACAGCAAGAAAATAATTACCAGCAAAATAGCAACGGTAAGAGTCTTCCTGATTGTTGTAAGATTATTTTTGTACCATAAAGCTCTTTCGTTATAATTTTTTACTGATACACTTCTTACATATATATTGGTGTAGTAAATACAGGTGCAAAAGAAAATAAGCAAATAGAAGGGAAAAACATTTAAAGTAATACCGGTAAGCAGGTTAGTTTCGATACAAAGCGCTGCTGCACAAATTCCTAAAAAAATATTTCCATAAAAAAGTATGCTGATAAACTTATTCAACAGATAGTATTAATTATTGACAATAACTACCTGATCGCTCGTTACTGTATCACTTACGTTCCTCGCTTTATCCTGGATCCAGAATTTGTACGTTGCGCTGTCATTTTTACCAGGGCACTTTGGCTCATAAATATCAGGACAACCACGACCGATACCATAAGCATAGCATACTTCTATATCTCCTTTTAAATCTTTAACTGCATTAAAATTTGGCATTCTATAAGTGGCTATGCCGCCGCCATCAGCACAGTTTTTTACTATTTCCTGCACCCATATAGTGTCCTGAATATCTCCCTGAGCATCCGTTACTTCAAGAGTAAAGGTCAATGTCTCGTTCCTGTTTAATGTCTTTGTATTTACACTTTTATATTTTAACTGGGGCTTGGTTGTATATTTATCTTTTGAACAGGCGGCTAAAAAACAAATTGCGATAACAGCAATCAATATCTTTGTAGGCATTATTTTTATTTAATTCTCAAATTTAGTTAAAACCATTCAGCTATCAGTAACAGTGAAAGAGATTGTTAACAATATTTTCTCAGTGTCTTCTTCCACTTTTGAACAACAGGCCTTTAAAATTTTCAGGTTTCAATATGATGAAAACAGGATGTATCGTCAATGGATCAAGGCTTTAGACGTTGATGTTAATAAAGTAAGCCAACTTTCCCAAATTCCTTTTTTGCCCGTTTCATTTTTCAAAACACATGAAGTTGTTACCGGAAATTTTACTGCTGAAATTATTTTTGAAAGCAGCGGCACCACCGCAACTGTCAACAGCAGGCATGCGGTAAAAGAGCTTGCTATGTATACGCAAAGCTTTACCGAAGGTTTTGAAAGATTTTATGGCGATCCTGCACAATGGTGCATCATTGGTTTGCTGCCCTCGTATCTGGAGAGAAAAGGTTCGTCTCTGGTAGTGATGGTCGAGGAATTAATTAAACTTTCATCGCATAAAGAAAGCGGCTTTTATTTGTATGAATTTGAAAAGCTGGCAAATGTTTTAAAAGAGCTGGAAGCCAGAAAACAAAAAACATTGCTTATAGGAGTCACATTTGCATTGCTCGATTTTGCAGAACAGTTTCCGATGCCATTAAGAAATACGATAATTATGGAAACGGGCGGAATGAAAGGCAGAAGAAAAGAAATGATCAGGGAAGAAGTTCATTCATTTTTACAAAAACAATTTAAAATACCTTTTATACATTCTGAATATGGAATGACCGAATTGCTGTCGCAAGGTTATTCACGTGGTGAAGGAATTTTTAATACCGTTCCGTGGATGAAAGTGTTGGCCAGAGATGAAGACGACCCGTTATTAATTACCGAAAAAGGAAGAGGTTTAATGAATGTGATTGATCTCGCTAATGTATACAGTTGCAGTTTTATCGCCACTGACGATGTTGGAAGAATATTTGACGACGGCAGTTTTGAAGTTTCAGGCAGAAGAGACAACAGTGACATCAGAGGATGCAGCCTGATGGTAATTTAAATTATTGCATGAACCAAAGATTTACAAGAAAATTTCAAAAATTAATTGAGCTTTAAAAATCGGTAATAAGCTTAAAAGATAAATTTCAACACTTAATACTCCTGATTTTTATCTTAATTTGTGAGTTTCATTCTTATTTTTAGTTAAAACAGTATGGAAGCCATGAGTAGCGTAAACAAAGCACAACATATTCTTCAAACCGTTTTTGGCTATGATTCCTTCCGTCACAACCAGCAGGAAATTGTAGAGCACGTGCTTGCAGGAGAAGACGCCGTTGTGCTGATGCCTACCGGCGGTGGTAAAAGCCTGTGCTACCAGGTACCGGCTCTGTGTTTGCCCGGAGTAACGATTGTTGTAAGCCCTTTGATTGCATTGATGAAAGACCAGGTAGATGCATTGGTGGTAAATGATATTAAAGCAGCATTTTTAAACAGCACTCAAAGTAGCAGTGAACAGGCTTTTATTTTTCAACAATTAAAAAATAACCAGCTTAAGTTATTGTACCTCGCTCCTGAAAGACTGATGGGAAATGAAACACAGTTCATACAATTCCTGCAACAAATAAATGTTTCACTTTTTGCCATTGATGAGGCGCATTGCATTTCTCAATGGGGTCATGATTTTCGTCCGGAATATTTAATATTGGGACAGCTTAAAGAAAAATTTCCTGATATTCCTGTTATTGCATTAACGGCTACTGCTGATGCGCTTACGCAAAAAGATATTATCGAAAAGCTGCATTTTACGGACCATAAAGTATTTGAAAACAGCTTTAACAGGCCAAATATTTATTATTACGTAAAGCCAAAAAAAAACTATTATGAAGAATTGACCGGTTATTTAAAAGAGCATAAAAATGACAGCGGGATTATTTACTGCTTAAGCAGAACATCTACAGAAAGACTTGCAGAAGATTTAAAACAGGATGGCTTTAATGCAGAAGCTTATCATGCAGGTCTTGATAAAAATGTACGTGATGAAAGACAGGATAAATTTCTCAAAGATGATATAAACATAATTGTTGCAACCATCGCTTTTGGCATGGGAATAAATAAAAGCAACGTCCGGTTTGTAATTCATGTTGATTTACCAAAAAATATTGAAGGTTATTATCAGGAAACCGGCCGGGCCGGAAGAGATGGTTTGCACAGCGAAGCAATATTGTTTTACGGCACCGGCGATGTAATAAAGCTGAAACGGTTTGCTGAAGTGGAAGGCAATGCGGCCCAAACAAAAATTATGCTGCAAAAGCTCGATAAGATGAGCAAATTCTGCGAGATAAAAACCTGCAGAAGAAAATATTTGCTAAATTATTTTGGTGACGAAGCTCCGGATTACTGCGGCAGTTGTGATGTATGTTTAAATAAACCTGTTTTGAAAGAAGCTACTGTTATAGCGCAAAAAATTCTTAGTACCGTTGCAAGAGTGAAAGAAGGTTTTGGAATGCGCTACATAGCAGATGTATTGCGCGGCAGCAACAACGAAAAGATGCGTGACGAACACAAAAGCCTCTCGGTGTATGGACTTGGTAAAGATGTTGCTAAAGAAGAATGGCTGCACTATACAAAGGAGCTTATTAACTACGGATACCTGCAGCCAACGGATGGCCAATATCCTGTTCTTCGGTTAACCGAAAAAGCCAAAGCAGTATTGTTTCAAAAAGAAAAGGTGTATTTGTCTGCACCTGTGAATATAGAAATTGCCAAAGAGCCGCAGGTTTACCAGGAGCATCCATACGAAAAAGAGCTGTTTGAAAACCTGAAGCAGTTGCGCAACAAGCTTGCCCGCGAAGAAAATGTGCCTGCATACGTTATTTTCAGTGACAGCACTTTGCTTGACCTCGCGACTTATCTTCCTCTCACCCAGCCTGATCTTTTAAAAATATCAGGTTTTGGTGCATTCAAAGCGGAGAAGTACGGACAGCCTTTTTTAGAAACAGTGCAGGATTATTGTGTTGCCTGCAACTTGCAAACCCGCATTATTCTGAAACAGCCCAAGCGCGAAAGAAAGCAAAAATCAGCATCAGCAATATCAGAAATGCCAACTGATACAAGACGGATAAGTTACAGCATGTTTATGCAAGGCAAAACGATAACCGAAATTGCAGAAGAAAGAAACCTCAGCAGCAGCACTATTGAGTCTCATTTAAGTTATTTTGTAACGTCATGCGAAATACCTGTAGATGATGTAGTAGACAAGCATAAACAAGAAGTAATTAAAAAAGCTGCTGAAATGTTTGGTCGTGCCAGCTTAAGAATTTTAAAAGATAACCTGCCTGAAGAAATAACTTATGGTGAAATAAGAATGGCGCTGGCTTCACAACTATAGTGCAAGTGAATGTACATTCGTATAAACATTTATTATTGTTAGCTTAATAATCGTCTTACCAAAACAGTAAAACAAAGCAATGCAATGCTTTGTTTTACTATTTTCCCCCCACCAAAATCAGTTATAAAAATAAACGTCGTGATCCTTTTAACCTCTTAGTTTTAAAAAATCAACCGGAATATTTTTAATTTTAAAGTGGCTGTTATCTTTAAATAAACCATCGGGCATAAAAACTATATTGTTAAAATAGTTTTTTAAATCATAGGTAAGGTAACCTGGTGTAACTTCAGAAGTTTGGGAATATTCTTCTATTATTTTATATCTTGAAGACCTGACAGGTGTGGGAGCAATTGTAAACTTTATATTATTAGATAAACACAATGCTTTTATTTTTCCAATATAGTCAACTGAGACCGGTGAAATAACTTTATATGAACTGTCTTTTATTTCTACAAAGTCAGGCGACCAGTTACTGCTTCTTATAAAAGGTATTGTACTGGAAAAATAATAAGGTATTTTTTTAATCTGGGTATTGCATAATGTGTCGAAATACTTTTCGTTTTCCTGATAATAAAATGGTTTGAGGAAATAGTGATATGAAAGATCCTGATTTAGATTATTTAAAAAAGAGTTAGGTGTTATTAATAGTATAACTTCTTTGGGTGCGTTTTCCTTGTTTGTTTCTATAAAATTTGATAAGAGTATATATTGCCCCACCATAGATATAGCTTGATTACACGTTAATGAAAAAATGGAATCATTGTAGACCTTATTATCATATAACTGATTTCCTACGCTATCCCCAATAAGTAACTTTTTTACCTTTTTCTTTATTTTACTTTTCTTTAATGAAAGGTAAATTTCATTGCCAAATACTGTTGTTTTATACAAGTCAGTATAATAAAATAAAAGATTTTTAAAGGTCAATACTGGACATGCAATAAGTGCAAAAAGTGAGAATTTTATTATAAAGTTTCTAATCCCCATTTTATTATTTAAAATTGAAAATAAATGAATTGATGATTTTTAAAAACGCCGTAGGTAATGATAACATATATTATTGAATAATATGTAAACCACCTTACATACACTGGTTTAGTATAAAGCATGCGAACAATATTAAATTTATATTGGGCAAATTCTATAAATTGTAATAAAAATATAAGTAAAAAGGCAAAGGCAAGTCTTTTAACAGTAAGAAACTCGTTTATATCCCAGATATTCATAAACTCTGCATTCCTTGTTTTAAGTATTCTAAAACCATCGCTGAAAGCGTATGGGAGTTGTTTGATAATATAGATGGCATCGGGTACAGTATTAGCTCTGAAAAATACCCAGGCTGCAGAAACAAGAACAAACGTGACAGTAATATTCACAACATTTAAAAGTGCACTTTTAGCCTTTGTATTTGAAGGTCCAACTAATTTTACTTTGGCTTTTTCAATCAAAATAGCTGCTATTAAATAAACGCCGTGTAACGCTCCCCAAACTATAAATGTCCAGTTCGCTCCATGCCAAAATCCGCTTACGAGGAAAACAAAAAACAAATTGAAAAACCATCTTGGTACAGAAACCCTGTTTCCCCCTAAAGAAATGTATAGATAATCTCTAAACCAGGTTGAGAGTGAAATATGCCAGCGGCTCCAAAATTCGGAAATGCTTTTTGATGAGTATGGGCGATTAAAATTTTTCATTAATTTAAAACCCATTACTCTGGCGGTTCCTAATGCAATATCTGAATAACCCGAAAAATCACAATAAATCTGAATGGCAAAAAATACCGTTGCCAGAGCCAAAGTAATTGCAGGATAAGTATGCGGATTATTAAAAACCGGATCTGTAAGTTCTGTTAACCTGTCGGCAATTACTACTTTTTTCAACATTCCCCACATCATTAATCTTAAACCACTCACTGCATTGTCATAATTGAAAAATTTTTCTTCGTGAAACTGGTGAATTACGTTTTGCGGTCTTTCTATGGGCCCTGCAACTAACTGGGGGTAAAACATCACATACAAAGCATAAATTCCAAAATGCCGTTCTGCCCTTTGATTACCGCGATACACTTCAATAGTATAACTCATAGCCTGAAATGTATGAAACGATAAACCTATTGGTAAAAGAATTTTTAATAACGGTACGGAGGTGGTTGTAATGTGCATCGAAGATAAAAGTGTATCTATATTAGCTGCAAAAAAATTATAATATTTAAAAACAGCTAATACGCCTACATTAGCTACAATGCTTGCTATTAAAAACAATTTACGTCTCTTACCTTTTGAATTTTCTATCATTATTCCTGCTATATAGTCAACAATAATCGTAGCAAACAAAATGACAATATATATAGGAATAAAAGCCATGTAAAATACACAGCTGGCTATTAACAAATGCAACCATCGAAACCTGAATGGTAATAAGAAATAAATAATTGTTACAATTGGAAAAAATAGTAAAAATTGTAACGAGTTAAAAAGCATAGAACAGGTGATTTATTTTCTAAAAAATTCCTCTGTAACGATTACAGGTTGACAATTACCAGAGATATTTTTATTTAAAAAAAACGGCAAATTACATATAAAAGTTCATTTTGTTTTATTGATACGTCTATTCCTTTTCACTATTTACACTCCTTGCCCGATAAAAATTACTCATAAAAAAATTGAATTTTTAGTTCTAATAACTTTTGTTGCTGAGATTTTTTATCAATAGCAAAATGTTTAAACGTTTCTCAAACAAAAGGCTTTTTCAATCCTATTTCATCGGCGTTATTAAAAATGATACTACATTTTAACGGAGACAGAAGCAGTTATAGTATATAAAACTTATTAAATTTATCAATACAAGTTTCTGTTTGCTACATCAAATAGCTAAAGATTATTTCTATTATTTTGAGTTCAGCAATTACTTTGTGCCGGTAATTTTTCCGGTAATTTCTTAATTCCTTTACTTCCATTTGCAGGTATGGTATAAATTACAAATAGTTAAGAAGGAGATATAAATCGCTTCTTAACTATTTGTAATTGTGAAACCTATTTTCTCGCGGTAGTTATCACTACCCGACTGATCTTCTTTTAATTCATTTTTACAAATTTTTTACTAACCCCAAAATTATTACCAGTTAACCTTATAAAGTAAGTGCCAGGAGGTAATGATGAAATATCTATTTCAACTGTTTTGCCAGAAAGGATCAAGGTAGTGTTTTTTAACGTGCTTCCCGAAATGCTTTGTACAGAAAGATTAGCTTTCTGATTGACCTGAGACTGGTAAAAGCTAACTTTGATAGTATTAACAGCAGGATTTGGAAACAAACTGAAATCGAATGATGCAGACTCAGCTTTATCAATAATTGCTCCCTTAGCATTGATGGTATCACTGTTATTTACAATATCTGAGGTTCCGTTATTATCTGATGATCTGTTGCTTACCTTTACAACTTTTATGTAAACAGGTGAAGATGTTGTTACATGCCCGCTGTTATCTGTGGCTTTAGCGGTAATTGTGTAATTACCTGCGTCTACATTTTTCCAGTTCCAGCTATAAAGTGAATTGTATTCGGTGGTCAGCAAAGTTGTTCCTTTATAAAACTCCACTTTCTTAATAGATCCACCCGCATCTTTTGCATTGGCGCTGATATTAATAGTAGCTCCTTCTTTATAACTTGTATTATTAGAAGGACTGGTAATGTTAACTGTTGGATTGGAAGATGACGTAACCGTTATAGATACAGCGGCAGACGTGGTTACATGACCGCTATTATCGGTAGCTTTTGCAGTAATTGTGTATTTACCGGCAGGCATATCTTGCCAATAATAACCATAAGGATATTTATATTGTGTATTTAACAACGTTGCGCCTCTGTAAAATTGAACTTTACTTATTGAACCGTCAGCGTCTGTAGCTTTTGCAGCGATCTTAATGGTTGTACCTGAATTATAACTTTGAGACTGGTGTGGATCTGTAAGACTTACGACAGGACTTGAGGATGATGATGATGTAACTGAAACAGGCACCCCTTTGGAAATAGTTACATGACCGCTATTATCGGTGGCTTTAGCTGTGAGTGTATAATTACCTGCTGCTGCATTTTGCCATGAGCAAGTATATGGAGCATTATACTCAGTCTTTAACAAAGTTGTACCTCTGTAAAATTCTACTTTACTTATTGATCCGTTAGCGTCGCTTGCAGCAGCGCTCATATTAATGGTTGCCCCTGTTTTATAATTTGTGTTAGCTGCAGGGCTTGTAATGCTTACAACCGGCGAAGTATTATTGGGACGGCTTTGATTACTCTTAATTAAAACTACGGATGTAAATGGCTTAAGAATTAAGCTGCCTGAATATTTATTGTTCTTTACATCGGTGTAAACTGCGTCTAATGAAATGGTCTTTGCGTCTTTTGTTCCGTTATACTCGAATCTGGTAGGGTTTACAAAGCTGAGAAGTTTTGCATAAGGTTCAGCTTGTTGTATCTTTTGCAAGAAAGAAGAAGCCTGGTCATCTAAAGGCCTTGCATAATAATTACCGGAAAATTTTCCAAATAAATCAACATTATCATTATCCGCATTTACACGTGATACAAGTTTTTGCGCTGTTAATAAAGTATAATTTGCAAACAAAATGTTATTAAGGATATTGCAATTTCTTATTTTAGGATGATTCGTCCTTTCTATCATAGCTAAATGTCTGAAACCACTATTAAAAATTGTATTGTTTTTCATAGTTATTTCATGCGCACAGTGAATATAAACACCTTGAGTAGCACAGTTTCCAATCGTATTATCTGTTACCTCTACCCCCGAAGTTCCGTTATCTAAATAAATTCCATTTGCCATATAATGAACTGGAAGACTGGTACCTTCCCATGCACCTTTGCCATTTACTATAACATTTCCTATAAGCTTTCTGCCTTTGTGGGTAGTATTTATAGTACCGGTATACGTATATATTCCTGACCCGTCGTCTTTAGTTATACAAAAATTATCTATGAAATTATTTTTTATTGTTACATAATTACCATTAAAAGTTATACCTATATAGCCTGTGTTTATTATTTGGTTATACTCAATAATATTATTATTGCCATTACTGAATATACCAATACCAAAACCATCACCACTTCCACCCATACCGGCAAAAATATAAGTATTGGTGATTTTATTATTTCTTATTACTGCATTATCCCCCGAGTACCCAAGATTAATTCCTCCGTAATTTGAATATGAAACCGTATTGTTTTCAACTTTAAAGTTTGGGTGATAAGTAGCCCGAATTCCAAATTGTCCTGAAAACATAATATCACAATTAGTTACCTGCATGTTTGCACCATATTTAATGGAAATACCGGAAGAATTAGCTCCCTTGATAACCAGGTTATCAATTATAACGTCGTTAAACTTTAAGGAGCTTATTAAATTATCACCAGTAGACGCTTGTACGGAATAAGCAGAAGGTGAATTGGAACCAAAATAAACACTTAATTTCTTTGTAGAAGGATTATAGTACCACTCACCAACTTTATCAAGGGTTTTAATACTGTTTTCAACAAAATAACCCTGATTATTAAATGGGGCATAGGAAGTGGAAGCTTTATAAGAAATTTTGGTACCCGAATGAGAAGTAATCCGGTTTATGGCCGTAATCCAACGTCTGGCACGAATAACTAAATCTGCACCTGTCCAGTTTGGTGCAGAAGTCAAATTATTATCAGTAATTGAAGTAGTGCCTGAAACACCTTCATACATTAAATATCCTTTATTACTTGCATTGCTGTTAGGAAAACGGCCTAATTCCTGGGGAACTCCATTTAAGAGAACGGTACTAACAGCAGCACCCAAAGAAGAATTATAACTTTCATATATACCATTACCTTTAGAAATCCAATTAGTAAGCTTAACCAGAGAAGTAATAACCGGTTTATTACCTGAACCATAAGCACCAACTATGATTGGTGAACCGGAGGTACCTGATTTATTTACTATAATTGAACCAAAAAAAGTTTCACCTCTTTTTAATAGGACCGCATCTCCCGGCTGCAAACTGCTAAAAACAGAGTTTAACTTATTCAAGCTTTTCCAGGGTGTAGATGAATTTTTTGCCTCAGTCGGAGTTCTGGAATCATCGCCGGAAATAGCAGAAAAATAGTACGTTGTTGCATTAACAGTTTGTAAAAAACATACAAATAGTACAAATAAAATACTTCTCATAATCTTAAGAATGTGCAATAAAAACTTTTAAAAAATAATGAATTCAATTACTTGTATTCTAACAAATAATCCATTTTTCAGAGGATAATGAAAATTGACACAATTGATTATTTAAATGCCATACCAAACAGAAAAATATTATGAGGAAAAATTTCTACAGTTATATTAAAAAAATTTCATCTTTTTTACAATTTCTATTTTTTTACTTGATATCAAAAACTAAGCCAATTGTTAAATTCAATAACAATTTTTTGAAGTATTTAAAGAAAACGTTGATATAACTAAAAGTTTATACATTAATTTTTTTTATAAAAATTTTAATAGGCTTTATAATTATTTGAAGTCATTAACAGATATTTTCCCAACAGTTTCTTATATAAAAAGGAGGCTGTCTCAAAAGAATGAGGCAACCTCTTTTTTATTTATAGGGTTTGCTATTGGAGCTAATAGATGTTAATCAGTAAATCTTTTTGGTATTAATAA
>JAABUR0100001629.1_pt1 | contig 39122 bp, 40 predicted proteins | sample 5560091 | NCBI WGS metagenome assembly JAABUR01 (sample SAMN10711879, study PRJNA513375) | rock metagenome | isolation source: Antarctica rocks | place: Antarctica: Victoria Land, University Valley sud | reverse complement strand
CTTCGTCATTTCCCGTCTCATCGGCATCTACGCCTACGGGGTGAACGGCGGGGTGGATTCCGCGCCCTGGGCGCAGTCTAACAATGCACTGCGGCCGGCCTGCGGGTGGAGACCGAGCTGCCCGCCGCGCGCTAAGGCACGGGAGGGCCGGGCGCGCCGCCGTTTGCGGCCGGGCGCTCGCGCATCGCGGGGAAGAGGACGACCTCCCGGATGGACCCGCGTCCGGAGAGCAGCATCACCAGCCTGTCCACGCCGATGCCGATGCCGCCGGTCGGCGGCATCCCCTGCTCGAGGGCCCGCACGAAGTCCTCGTCATAGGGCTGGGCCTCGTCGTCGCCCGCCGCGGTCTGACGCCTCTGGTCCTCGAAGCGCGCCCGCTGCTCGTCGGGATCGTTGAGCTCGGTGAACGCATTGGCGAACTCCATCCCGCCGGCGAAGCACTCGAAACGTTCCACCAGCCCCGGCTCGGATCGGTGGGCCTTGGCGAACGGCGAGAGCTCGACCGGGTAGTCGACGATAAAGGTCGGATCTCTGAGCTCCGGCTCGACGTGCTTGGAAAGCAGCTCGTCGACCAGGCGCGGCCACGTATCCCCGGGCGAGAGCTCGATGCCACGCTCGGAGGCGGCTGCCACGAGCGCGTCTCGATCTCGGTGGGCCAGCACGTCGACACCGGTCTTCTCCTCGATCGCCTCCCTGAGGCTCGCCCGCCGCCACGGCGCCGAGAAGTCGATCTCACCGTCATAGCCGATCTCGACCGCGACGAAGGACACCAGCTCCTCCAGGTGGGCCGCGATGTCGGTGTAGTCGGCGTAGGCCTCGTAGAACTCGAGCATCGTGAACTCCGGGTTGTGCTTGGGCGAGAGACCCTCGTTGCGGAAGTCCTTGCCGAGCTCGTACACGCGCTCGAGGCCCCCGACTATCAGGCGCTTGAGGTACAGCTCGGTGGCGATGCGGAGGTAGAGGTCGCGGTCGAGGGCGTTGTGGTGGGTGGTGAAGGGCCGCGCGAGCGCTCCGCCGTAGAGCGGCTGGAGCACCGGCGTCTCCACCTCCAGGAACCCGCGGTCGTCGAGCCAGCGCCGGGTCGCGGCGACGACCCGCGAGCGAAGCATGAACAGCTGCCGCGTCTCCTCGTTGGCGATCAGGTCCAGCTCACGGCGGCGGTAACGGGTCTCGGTGTCCTCGAGGCCGTGGAACTTGTCGGGCGGTGCGGCGAGCGACTTGGCGAGCAGCGACCAGGAGGTCGCTCTCAGGCTCAGCTCGCCGCGGCGGCTCTTGAACGCGGTGCCGTCCACGCCGACCATGTCGCCGAGGTCGAGGCCGGTGAGCGTGTCGAATGACTCGTCGCCCAGCACGTCCTTGCGCGCCTGGACCTGGATCCGGCCCGAGCGGTCGGTGAGGTCGAGGAAGGCGGCCTTGCCGAACTCCCGGCGCCCGGTCATCCGGCCGGCGACCCGGTAGGAGTCCTCTGTCTCCTCACCCGCCTCGAGGCCACCGTGAGCGGCGTGCACGACCTCAGCCGGCTGCACCCCCGGGTAAGCATGCGGGAACGGGTCAACGCCGGCTTCGCGCAGGCGGGTGAGCTTGGCGCGGCGGGCGTCGTCCATCGAAGCGGGGACCCTACGCGAGCGGATCAGGCCGGTGACGCGACAGGAAGGCCGAGCGCCGCGGCTGCGGCGGCCATCCGGCGGTCGTAGGTGATCAGCTCGGCCAGCGCGTCGCCCAGCTCGAGGGCCGCGGCGACGTGGATGGCATCGAGCGAGCGGAGCGCCCCGTGCTCCAGGTCCGCGGCGGCGTCGAGCAGCGGCTCGTCGAGCGGCACGAAGTCGAGCTCCGCGAGCGCCAGTCTGGCCGCACCGATCTGCTCAGGCGCGGTCGCCCGCACGGCCCGGACCACCTCAACCCTGGCGAGCGCGGCCGAAGTCATTCGGCGGCGCCCCTGTAGCGCCTCCACCAGCGCCAGCGTCTCAGACTCGATCACCACCAACTTGACTATCGCGGAGGCATCAAGGTAGGTAACGCGATCAGCGCTCATCCTCGCGCATCTCTTCCAGAACCTCGCTCGGAAGAGGCACGCCCGGCTTCGGCTCGATCGGGTCGATCACGTCGAGGAGATTCCCGCGCCCGGGCCTGATCCGACCTTCTGCCACCAGGCGCGCGTAGGTGCTCTCCTTCTGCGGGATCGGCACCAGCCGGGCGATGGGCTCTCCCCGCTCAGTCACCTCCAACGTCTCTCCCCGCTTGACCTCGAGCAGGTACCGGCTCGCGTTCTGGCGGAGCTCCCTGACACCGATGGAACGCATGAGCTACTTGTAGCACATGGGCTGCTCCGTCAACCGGGCGTGATCGCCAACCAGCACGAAGCGGGGTCCTGCTGGGCCGAAGTCGTCGAACTGCCCGGCTGCTTCGCCTCCGGCGACACCATCGACGAGTTACTCGAAGGCCTGCAAGAGGCTATTGCGCTCTACGTCGAAGACGCCGGCCCGACACAACCTCCGAGACGCATCGAAGTCGCCGAGATGACGGTCGCCACCTCGACGGTCGAGCCGCAGCCGGCGTAAGCACCCGATCGGTCCCCGCCTTCGGATCCGCCGCCGGGACGGTGCCGCCCGGTAGGACGGGCTGAGGCGGCCTAGGACGTCTCGATCTTCGTGATCTTGAACTTGCGCGCCGGTCCGCGGGGGACCGGCACGGACACGATCTCGCCGCGCTTGTGACCCATGAGGGCCTTGCCCACCGGCGACTCGTTCGAGAGCTTCTGCTGGGCGGGGGAGGCCTCCGCCGAGCCGACGATCCTGTACTTGGCCGACTTGGCGGTCTTCTGGTCCTTCAGATGGACCGTAACGCCGACTCCGACCGAGCCGGTATCGACGTCCTTCTGGTCGACCACCCGGGCGCTACGCAGCTTCTCCTCGAGGTCGGCGATCTGCTTTTCGAGCATCGCCTGCTCGTTCTTGGCGTCGTCGTACTCGGAGTTCTCGGCGATGTCGCCGAACTCGCGAGCCTCCTTGATCCGCTCGGCGACCTCCCTGCGGCGAACGCTGGACAGGTGGTCGATCTTGGCTTCGAGATCCGCGAGGCCCTCCGGTGTCATCAATGTCTCGCGCGGCATCAGGAAACGCGGCAGTCTAGCAACCGTATTGGGTGCCCTATCAGGCTGCCGCGGCGGCCGGGTCCGAGAGCAAGATCGCGGCCAGGGCGCTGCGAGCGGCGGCCGTGGTGGGCGCGCCCACCAGCTCGAGACGGGGCTGCTTGGGTAGGTCCAGCCGCTCGGCATACCAGGGATAGAACTTGCGCAGGTAGTGCCCGGCGCGGGCCACCCCGAGATGCTGCTCGGCGCGCTCGATCACCCATTCGAGCTCGGCGGCCACCTCGGCGGCCGTCGGCTCGCCTTCGCGCAGGCCCAGCAGACGCTCGAAGCGCCACGGGTTGCCCAGCGATCCACGCGCGAGCATCACCGCTTCCGCGCCGGTGCGCTCGAGCGCCTCGATCGGCTTGTCGTCGGAGAGCAACCCCCCCGAGACGATCACCGGCACCTCGAGCGCGTCCACCAGCTCGGCAGCGAGCCCGTAGTCGGGCTTGCCCTTGTGCTGCTGGGAGGCGTGGCGGGGATGGAAGGCGATGCCCGCGACGCCGGCCTCGTCGACCAGCCGGCGCGCGAGGGTGACCCCCGCGCGATCGCCCGGACGCTGGCCGGGGCGCAGCTTGACCGTGACCGGCAGACCAGAGCCCGCCGACGCCGCGCGCGCGATGGCGACGGCCTTGTCGGGATCGTCGAGCAGCGCGGCCCCGGCGCCCGTCTTGCACACCTTGCGCACGGGGCAGCCCATGTTGAGGTCGATCAGGTCGGCGCCCGCGGCGGCCACGATCGCGGCCGCCTCACCCATTACCGCGGCGTCGTGGCCGAAGAGCTGAATCGAAACAGGGTGCTCGTCGGGATGGATGCGCAGGAACTCGCGCACGGTGCGCTCGTTGCCGTGCTTGAGGCCGAAGCTGGAGACCATCTCCGACACCACCAGCCCGGCGCCGTGGCGGCGCGCCTGCAGGCGCACGAACCAGTTGCCGATACCGGCAAGCGGGGCGAGCACCAGCCGGTTGGGGAGCGTGTGGCCCGCCAGCCGCCAGGGCTGGGTCAGCGTGCGGCCCGAGTCGCCACCAGCCAGGCGCTGGTCGCCAGGGCTAGCTTCCACCGCCGCAGCCTCCCCCGCCGCAGCTCGAGCCCCCGCCGCAGCTCGAGCCCCCGGAATCTCCAGAGCTCGACCCGCCCGCGTCGCCGGAGCTCGAGCCGTCCGTACCCGCCCCGCACGACGCGCCCCCGGAACTGGGTGCTTGGGCACCGCGGCGCTCGTCCGAGTCCTCGCCCGCCGCACCGACGGGTACGGCCCACAGGAGAGGATCGCCCGTGCCCGTCGTCCTGCCGTACTCGCGTCGCCGGTCGTAGGCGCGCCTGTAGGCGGCGGGGTCGGGCTGTCCGGTGGGCTGGTGGTGGAGCACCCTGCCGAAGCGCTCGCGGCAGTAGACCTCGTAGTCGCGCGAGTGCAGGAGGAAGGCGTGCCAGGCCTTGTCGACATCCGGCGGCGGCGACAGGACCTTGTCCGAGCGGGCGCAGAGGTCGAGGAAGATCAGCATCTCGTAGAACCAGGCGCGGGCGGTGTCGCGGTCCACCCCCTCCTCCTTCTCGATTCGGGCCAGCACGGCCTCGTTGGAGTAGGACGGGGGGGACAGGCAATCGGGGGTTGCAAAGGGGGGCGGTGCCCCCCTTTGACCATCTCCCGAGCTTCCAAAGAGCTTCCCGAGGATTCCCATCCCCTCATTGTGACTCAGCGGCGGTTGCGTTCCCAGATGATGCGCAGACCCTGCAGTGTCAGCAGGTCATCGATCTCGTCGACCTGGTCACAGTGGGGCACGATCGCGGCGGCGAAGCCGCCCGTCGCGATCGCCGCCGCCTCCTCGCCCAGCTCGTCCCGCAGCCGGGCCACCAGGCCGTCCACCTGCCCGGCGTAGCCGAACACCACGCCGGACTGGATCGCCTCCAGGGTGCCGCGCCCGATTGCAGCCCTCGGCGGCTCCAGACGCACCTTCGGCAGGGCTGCGGCGCGCTGGCTGAGCGCCTCCAGGGAGATCTCGATCCCGGGCGAGATCACGCCTCCGAGGTACTCGCCCTCACCGGAGACGACGTCGTAGTTGATCGCGGTGCCGAAGTCGACGGCGATGCAGGGGCCGCCGACCCGCTCGTAAGCCGCGATCGCGTTCGCCAGCCGGTCGGCGCCCAGCTCGCGCGGGTTGTCGATGCGGATGGCCATGCCGGTCCGCATCGAGGGGCCCACCAAGGCGCCCCTGCCGTCGAGGTAGCGCTGATGCACCTGGTCGTACTCCTGCGCGAGGGCGGGAACCACACAGGAGACGATCGCGGCCTCCACGTCTCGTAGGCGCAGGTCGCGCAGGCCCAGGAGTGCGCCCAGTACCAGGGCCAGCTCGTCGGCCGTAGACCGGGCGGTGTGGAAGCGCCAGTGCTCGAGCAGCTCCCCGTCGCGGAACAGGCCCACATGGGTCTGGGTGTTGCCGACGTCGATCGCGAGCAGCATGCGCGGCGATTATCCCTCCAGCGGGCCGATTCTCCTCACGGCCTGGTCGCGTACGGCATCGAGCAGGGGAGCCAGCGCGGTCCCGCCGGGGAGAGTCAGGCCGGGCTCGATCTCGAGCAGCGGCTCGAGTACGAAGCGGCGGGCGGCGGCTTCGGGATGCGGAAGCACCAGTCGCTCGGATCTGCACTCCAGATCGCCAAGCAGCAGGAGGTCGACGTCGATGGGGCGGGGCCCGTGGCGGGCACCGCCCGGTGCCCGGCCAAGGTCGCTCTCGACCAGCTTGCACATGTCGAGCAGGTCCTCGGGCGCCAGCTCGGTGTCGATCGCCAGAACGGCGTTGAGGAAGTCCTGCTGATCGAGCACCTCCCCCTGGGGGGCGGTCTCGTACACCGAGGACGTGGCGGCCACCGTGATTCCCGGCAGCCGGTCGAGCGCGTCGCGGGCGGCGCGCAGCGCGGCCAGCCGGTCGCCCTCGTTCGAGCCCAGGCCCAGGTGGCCCCGCACGGGCCTCAGCGCCCGTTGGAGGCCGGCGAGCTGCCGAGCTGGTCCACCAGCTGGAGCATCTCCAGCGGGCTGAACGGCTTGGTCAGAAAGAGGTCGGCCCCCGCGTCCTCGGCCTCGCGCTCGGCCGCGTAGCCGGCGGCAGCCGTGAGCATCACGATCGTGGCATCGGCTGTACCGGGCTCCTCGCGCAACCGGCGGCAGACTCCCAAGCCGTCCAGCTTCGGCATGTCGATGTCCAGGAACACGAGCTCGGGAGAGGTGCGCAGCGCCACCTCCACCGCCTCGATCCCGTCCGCCGCCTCCGCCAGCTCGAAGCCTGCCACGTCCTCGAGCGTGGTGGCGATCAGCTTGAGGATGAACGGGTCGTCGTCGACGATCAGAACGCTGCGCATCAGCCCTGCCCTGTCCTGATCCGCTCCAGCGACTCGTCGGGGATCGCGTCGAGGGCGTCCACCACGGCAGGATCGAACTGGGTTCCGGCCATGCCCCTGATCTCGACCCGTGCCTGGCCCAGCGGCGACCCCGGCCGGTAGGGACGGTCGGTGGTCATCGCGTCGAGCGTGTCGACCACCGCGAAGATCCGCGCGGCCAGCGGGATCTCCTCGCCCGCCAGGCCGTCGGGGTAGCCGCTGCCATCCCAGCGCTCATGGTGGTGGCGCACGATCTGCGCGGCCTCGGCCAGAAAGTCGATCCCGCGCACGATCTCGTAACCGATCACGGGGTGGCGGCGCATCAGCGCCTGCTCGGCCTCACCGAGATCGTCGGCCTTGTGGAGAACGCCGTCGGGAATCGCGACCTTGCCTACGTCGTGCAGCAGGAAGCCGAACTCGACCTGAGGATTGCGGGCCAGCTTGGCATCGATGCGGCGGGTGAGCTCGAGGCCATAGCCCGCGACCCGGTCGGCGTGGGCGCCGGTGTAGGCGTCGCGCGCCTCGACCGCATTGGTGAGCGCGCGCACGGTGGCCACGTAGTTGGCACGCAACTCCTCCGCCTGGGCCCGCTCGGCCTTGAACGTGTCGCGCAGGTCGGCGGCGTAACGCTCGAGCTGACGCTCCTTGTCCGCGGCCGCGCGACGCTGGTCGTACAGCTCGGCCCGCAGTGACTCCAGCTCTTCGCTCAACCCGTCGGCGCTCACGGTCTTCCCCATCCCGGTATCTAGGCTATCCGGCCCCCTGACCCCGTGTACCCCAGGCAGGGGTCGATGGAACGCCAAAGGCGGAGCGGCCCGAACATCGGGGGAAGGAGCGCAGCCGCAACGCCGCGGGAGGAGCGCAGCCGGAACGCACCGCGGGAGGAGCGCAGCCGGAACGCCGTTCCGGCGAGCACCGCACCGGAGGTTCTCCGGCGAGCACCGCACCGGAGGTTCTCCGGCGAGCACCGCACCGGAGGTTCTCCGGCGAGCACCGCGCCATCAAGTCTCCTGGCTCAGGGCCGCGAGCACGGCATCGGCGGCCTTCTCGATCGGGATCGACTGGCCGCTGAGGGCCGTCTCGCCCTCGCCGAGCCCGCCCGAGGAGAAGAGCAGCACCGCATTCCCGAGCCGGCGACCGCGCAGGTCGAGCGATCGCAGCACCGCTTCGGGCACGCGAATCCCCGTGTCGACGAGCGCCACCTCGAAACGCCGGCGCTGGCACGCCTGCGCGGCCGCGGTGCCGCTCGTCACCCACTCGTGATCGAGTCCGAGACGCACGAGCGCCGGCTCCAACCGGGGTCGCACCGACGAGCGTCCCACCACCAGCACGCGAGTGCGCCCGGCCAGAACCGCGGAACCGAGGGCGTCGGCCAGCCGGTCGGCGACGACCGGCTTGGTCACCTTCCACTCGCCCACCAGCGCCTGGTGATCGGAGACGATCGAGACCACCACGACCGGGATGCGCCGCAGCTCATCGTCCCCACGAAGGGCGCGGAGCACGTCCAGGCCGCTCCTTCCGTCCAACATCATGTCGAGAGTGATCGCGTCGAAGCGATCCGTGCGGAGGCGCTCGAGCGCCTCGCCGCCGTCGGTCGCGATCTCCGCCTGCACCTCGTAAGCCTCGAGGCTCGCGGCGATCGTCCGGGCGACCTCCTCCTCGCCGTCGACGACCAGGACCCGCTTCCCCCGGATGGCCTGGCGGGGCGCCTCCTGGTGGCCGCCGGGTTGTGCGGGAAGCAGGACCGTGAAGGTAGTGCCCTCATCTACCGCGCTCTTCACGTCGATCGAACCACCCTGGAGGTCCACCAGCGACCTGACGATCGACAGGCCGAGTCCCGTGCCGGTGCCGCGGTCGTCGCGGCGCACGAAGCGGTCGAATACGTGGTCCAGATCCTCCGGGCTCATGCCGCGACCGTCGTCGGCCACGCTGACCTCGACCTTGTCACCGGCCTGGTCCGCCGTCACGGTAAGCCGCCCACCTTCATCGGTGTACTGGTGGGCGTTGGACAGGAGGTTGGTGAGGATCTGCCTCACGCGGACGGGGTCGGCGAGCACTCGTGGCAGCCCCGGCGGCAGGTCCAGCTCCAGCCGCTGGTCCTTGCCCGCGATGCGCGGGCCCATGAGCCCCGCCACCTCGCGTATGAGCCCTGCCAGGTCGAACAGGCGCGGGTGCACCTCCATCCGCCCGGCCTCGAGCCGCGCCACGTCGAGCAGGTCGTTGACCAGGTCCACCAGCCGGTCGGTGCTCTGGAGGATCACACCCACGAACTCGCGCTCGCGGTCGCCGAGGGCATCCGAGCGGCCCAGCAGCTCGATGAAGCCCTTGATCGACGTGAGCGGGCTCCGCAACTCGTGCGAGGCGGTGGCGACGAAGTCGGATTTCATCCGGTCCAGGAGGGCACGTTCGGAGATGTCGCGCAGCGTCCAGACAACCTCCGGTGCGGTGCTCGCCGGAACGACGTTCCGGCTGCGCTCCTCCCCTGGCACCCCATCGCCCTCCTGCGATCCCAGTCGCGCCGCGGTGATGGAGAGCGTCCGCTCGCCCTGCTCGACCACGACCTCGCCGCCGAGGGCCTCGTCGAGGCCCGGCAAGGGACTGCCGGGCGCGTGTGCGTTGACGCCCGGCCGCAGCCCGGGCACGATCTCCTGTGCGCGCCGGTTGACAGCCGACACGGTGCCGTCGGCGTCGCACACCACCAGGGCGTCGCCCAGGCTCTCGATGGTCACCGAGAGCTTCTCGCGCTCGGATTCGATCCTGGTCTGGGCGCCCTGGAGGCGCTCGGCCATGACGTTGAACGCCGAGTCGAGCTCGCGCAGCTCCTGGGGCCCGGCCGGCTCCACGCGCTCGGACAGATCGCCCCCGGCGAGCTTTTTCGTGGAGCTGACCAAGCTGTCGAGAGGCCGGCGGATCGAGTTGATCAACGCCGCGATCAGGGCCGCCGCGGCCAGTAGGGCGAGCACCCCCGCGCTCGCGGCCGTGAGCAGCGCGGTGCGGGTGGCCCCACGAGCCGTGTCACGCGCGGCGGCACGCCGTCGGTCCTGCCGCGCGGTCAGCTGGTCGTTGGCCCTGCGCGCCTGGAACAGGCTCCGGGTGAGACGGCGCGTGGCGGCCCGCGATCCGCTTCGCCGGGCGGAGGCGGCCAGCCGGCGAGCGCGCACCTCGACGGCGATCCGGGCGCGCACCCGGCGCGCGCTGGCGGGGTCGCCGTCCGCCAGGCGCAAGGCCTCTTGCCCCCGCTGGCCAAAGGCCCGCGCCGCGCTCTGGCGTACGCGGTCGCTCCCCGCCACCGTGGAGGTGAGGGCCGCCTCCTCGGCCACCCCCGCCGCCAGCAGCCGAGCGGAGGCGGCCTCCAGCCCATACGTGCGCGCGAGGGCGTTCTCGTAGTCCTGCCGGGCCGAGTAGAGGTTGCCGATGCCGAGCGCGGCGATCAGCGCGAGCGTCACGGTCAGCCCGACCAGCGCCAGCGTCAACGTGGACGCCAGCGGCAGGCGGGCAACCGCGCCGCCGGATGCCCGCTTGCGATCCTCGCGCGAAGCGCGGTCTGGCTCTACCATGATGCTATGGGTCTCGTAAAGGACTGGCGGCGCCAAGCGGCACGCGCGATGGGCGTGTCCCTCATCGCGCCGGCCGCGCTGCTCCTGGGCGCCGTGGTGGTCGCCGCCGGCGGCGGCGGGCTGGGCGGTCTCGGCTCGCTGGGACAGATCTCCTCCGGACCCACGCTGCCGGCAAGCGGCCCGGCCCCCAATCCGCGGGCCTCGTTGGACGAGGCCGAGCTGGCCACCGCCGGCCTGACGGCAGCCACGTCCGCCGCGCCCGGGGCCACTGGCGCGAGCCCGAGCGCGGAACCCGTCACGCCCGCGGCCGCAGACCGCACCGGCGGCGGCGGCGCGGGCGCCGGGCCCCAGGCCCCCGGAGGACGGCCCGGCGACGCGATCGTCCCGGTCCCCGGTCCGCGTGACCAGCAAACGCCCGTCACAGGGCGCACTCCCGCGGCGCCGGTGGCCCCGACCACGCCGCCGCAGTCTCCGGGCGCCCCGCCCGCGGACCCGGTAGCCGACGTGATCGACACCGCGCGTGGGCTCGGAGAGTCTCTACCGGGTCCAGCGGGACCGACTACGGGCGACATCCTCGACTCTCTCCTCGGTCCCCGGCGCTGACTCAGGCTTGGAGCACAGAGGCTCAGGACTCCCGCCACACCTCGACCGAGACCTCATCTACCGGAAGCGGTATGGGCGGCTCGGGCTTGGAGGCCTTCACCCGCACCACATCGGTGGAGTAGCGATCTGTCAGGCGGTCGGCGATCGCAGCGCAGAGGCGCTCGAGGGTCTTATATGAACGTTCCTGCGCGGCGAGGGCCACCTGCTCGCAGACCTCCGCATAGTCGACGGTGTCCTCCACGCGGTCGGTGACCAGCGCACCGCACTCGGTGAGCTCCATGGCGATGTCGATGACCAGCCGCTGACCCAGCTCTCGCTCGGCCTCGGACACCCCGTGACGCGTGTAGAGCGAGAGGCCGGATATCTCGACGGTGACCGCCGGGTCCGAGGCGTCCTCGTCCTCGTCGTGTGAGTAGGGCTCATCCGGCTCGAGGTCATCGTCCTCGAGCGGGTCGCGGTCGTCCATCAGGCCAGATCCTCTTTCGGAACGCCGACCGTAGCAGTGGCCACCGCGAGCGCGTCCGCGACCTGGGCCACATCGTGCACGCGAAACACCGACGCGCCGCGCTCCAGCGCCAGGACGTTGGTCGCGATCGTGGCGGGCAGGCGCTCTGCCTCCGGCCGCCCGCCGGTCAGCTTGCCGAGAAAGCTCTTGCGCGAGGTCCCCACCACGATCGGGCGCCCGATGGCCGCCAGCTCGTCGAGGCGACGCAGCAGCTCGAGGTTGTGCTCCACCGTCTTGCCGAAGCCGAAGCCGGGGTCGAGCCAGACCCGGTCTTCGTCCACCCCCTCGGCGACGGCGAAGGCCAGCCGCGCCTCCAGGAAGGCCTTCACCTCGGAGACCACGTCCGCATAGCGCGGATCCTTCTGCATGGTGCGCGGCTCGCCGAGCATGTGCATGAGACAGCAGACCGCGCCGCGCCCGGCCACCAGGCCGGCCAGCTCGGGCGCCCGGCGGAAGGCGGTCACGTCGTTCACGATGCCGGCCCCGGCATCGAGCGCGGCCTCGGCCACGGCGGCCTTTGCGGTGTCGATCGAGATCGCGACCCCGAGATGCTCGGCCGCGAGGCCCTCGACCACGGGAAGCACTCGCGCGAGCTCTTCCGCCTCGCCGACCGGCTCGGCACCCGGCCGCGTGGACTCGCCACCGACGTCGAGGATGTGCGCCCCCTCGCCCGCGAGCCGCACGCCGTGCGCCACCGCCGTGCCAGGTTCGGTGAACTGGCCTCCGTCTGAGAAGGAGTCGGGCGTGACGTTGATCACGCCCATGATCTTCGGCTGGGTCGTGCCCACCGAGCCGATTATCCGCCACGGGCGCCTATCGTGCCCGGCGTGACGTACTCCGACGCCGAAGCCCGGCAGCAGTTGCTCGACACCCTCGCCCAGGCAACCGACGAGATCGGCTACGCCCTCGCCTGCCTGGGCGCCGCCTACGAGCGGGTGGACGAGTACAGCGCCGACAAGCTCGAGGAGCAGCTCTTCCGGCCCGCCCAGATGGCCTACGGACGTTCCCAGCGCACCCACGCGGAGTTCGCCGCCCGCCACGGGTTGCCGGGACGAGCCTTCGAGCCACAGGCCGAGGGCCTGCCCTCGACTGGCGCCAGAGGCTTCATCGACAACGCCGTCGAGGCGTCCGCGTCCGCGGGCGGGATGCTCGCGACCCTCCAGGACTCGCCGCTGCCGATCGAGGTGGGTGACGTGGAGCTGCGGGCCGGGCTCACAGAGGTACGGGAGCTGATCGGCGCCCTGCCGCAGCGGGCCCGCGACCTGGTCCGTGGACTGGGACGCTAGCTCCACGCGGCCCAGGTCGAGACGTGATCGACATGACATCGAGGGGGGCCGAGGTTTGGGAGCTGCCCCGCTGTGGGACCACATGACCATGGGGATCGTCCGCGGCTGCCTAGTTCTGACCCTCCTGGCAGCCGCGATGGCACTCGGCTGTGGCAAGGATTCCTCGTCCGAGTCCGTTGGCCAGTCGGTCTCCGAGCAGCTTGGGTTCCTGGAGCCCGAGTCGTCGCTCGTGACGGCGATCGATCTCCGCTTCGACGGGGATAACTGGGAGCACGTGCAACGGCTCGCCTCGCGGGGCCTGCGGGAGTACCGCAACGTCGATCCGGAAGCCGGCCTCGAGGTGCCGCCCAACCTCGACGGCGCGCTCAACCTGGCGGCAGGGTTCGCCGGCCTCTCCTTCGACGACGATGTCGAGCCGTTGCTCGACGGCTACCTGGTGGTGGGCACGACGATCGTTGCCCAATCCGCCTCGGACTCTGACGAGACCGGCCCCCAGCAGCGCATGGTGGTGACCTACCGAACCGAGAGCGACGGCCTGCGGAAGGTGATCGAGAAGCTCACCGAGGGCGACGAGCTGCGCCCGGTCCCCGATCACGACGGCGCGCTGCTGATCGACTCCTCGAGCGCGCTCGTCGGCGATCACACGGTGGTGTTCGTCGACTCGCCAGACGACGCCGGAGACGACGGCGGCGGCCCGGCCCAACCGAGCGCTGCTTTGGTCGCCGCCCTCGATCGCGCCGAGTCCGACACGGGCTTCCCGGCCGACGATCTCGATGCCGCTCAGACCGAGACGGGCAGCGAGGATCCGCTGATCCTGGCCGCGGGCGATCCGAGCCTCGGCGGACTGCTTGCCGAGGGTCCCGGGCCGCGGCGCGCCACCGAGGACGTTCCTCTCCTGGCGGCCATCCAGAGCACATCTGCCTCCGTCGACATCGGCGAGCAGGACCTGCGCTCCCGCGTGCGGATCAGCACCGACCCCGAGCAGCTGGCTCCCGAGGACGTGCCGCTGGGGTCGGCCGGCCCGCTCGAGCTGCCCGTCAGCGCCGGCTCGATAGTGAGCGCGTCACGCAACCAGAGCGCCACGACCGTCTTCGCGACCAAGCTCGCGCGATCGCTGTTCGCCGACTCACGGTTCGTCCGGAGCGTCGATGCGACCGAGCGCAAGCTCGATGTCGACTTCGAGCAGGAGTTCCTGCGCCAGTTCGACTGCCCCAGCGTGAGCGTTCTCGACGCTTCCAACACCCAACGCTTCGCCGCGCGGTCCTGCGTGAAGGACCCGGAGCGGATGCGCGCCCTGCTCCCCCGCTTGACTCCGGAGCTGCCGAAGATCCTCAGCGCGCTCCAGGCGCTGGAGGGCGAGGGGCTCGCGGCGCTGCTGCTGATAGCGCCCGACGCACCGCTGACCCCCTCCTTCGGTGGCCTGCTCGGAGCGGTCCAGCTCTCACCGCTCGAGGACGACGACGCCGAGAAGACCGAGCAGCTCTACCAGCTGCGCGGCCTCCGCGATCCGAACAGCCGCATCGCCGTCGCCGGCCCTGATCGCGTTGTGTTCGGAATGATCGGCGACGACTTCGTCGTCGGCTCCGACCGCGAGCGGGTGCGAGAGATCGCAGACATCGAGACCGAGACCTACGCCGACGAGGCGGCGAGCGTGACCCGGGTGCCCGCCCCGGTCGCCCTGGGGGCGGTTACCGACGACACGTCGCAAGAGCTCGCCTCGCGCCTGTTCGGGGACCTGTCGATCTCCGCCTCGGGCGACACCTCGGGCGTCGACATCGACTCCGTCCTGCCCTTCGCGGGCGAGTAGGCCCTGCGCGAGTAGCTGAGAGCCTGGGCCGTAGCTGCGAGGGCAGTCGGCCCGGAGCTCGGGTGTTACGCCAGGTCGGGCTTCTCGGGGGTGTCGAGCCCCCGAGCTTCGGCGGTCCCGCCGGCCAGACCGGGGCGCGGCAGCGGCTGTGGCTTGCGCTCGGGCTTGCGCGCGGGAGCTTCCGGCTCGGCCGGCGGGCTGCCCTGCGGGAGCACCGGCTCGTCGGGGCCGAAGACCTCGAGCTCTGACTTGCCCGCGAGCAGGCCCATGAACTCGTCGCGCTCGATCGTCTCGCGACGCAGCAGCACCTCCGAGGTGGCGTCCAGCTCGGTGCGACGCTGATCCAGGATCGACCGCGCCGCCTGGTGGGCCTCCTCGACGATACGGCGGATCTCGTCGTCGATCTCGCGCGCGATGTCGTCGGAGTAGTCGGGCTCGGAGGAGAACTCGCGCCCCAGGAACGGCTGGCCGTGATCGTGGCCGAACACGCGCGGGCCGAGCTTCTCGGACATGCCGAAGCGCATCACCATCTGCTTGGCGGTGGCGGTCACCTTCTCGATGTCGTTCGACGCACCTGTGGTGACCTCGCCGAACACGAGCTCCTCGGCGGCGCGCCCGCCGAGGGTCATCGCCATCGTGTCCTGCAGCTCCGCCCGGGTGGTCAGGAACTTGTCCTCGGTGGGCAGCGAGATCGTGTAGCCGAGCGCCTGGCCGCGGGAGATCACGGAGATCTTGTGCACCGGGTCCGTGTGCTCGAGGAAGTGGGCGACGATCGCGTGGCCCATCTCGTGGAAGGCGGTAATGCGCCGCTCCTTCTCGCTCATCACGCGAGTCTTCTTCTCGGGGCCGGCGATCACGCGCATGATCCCCTCCTCGAGCTGGATGTGGTCGATCTCGCGCTTGCCCTGGCGGGCGGCGAGCAGCGCGGCCTCGTTCACGAGGTTCTGCAGATCGGCGCCGGTGAAGCCGGGGGTCTGAGCGGCCAGGTTGTCCAGATTGATGTGCGAGGCGAGCGGCTTGCCGCGGGTGTGGACCTCGAGGATCTTGGCCCGGCCCTTGCGGTCGGGGCGGTCCACCACGATCTGGCGGTCGAAGCGGCCCGGTCGCAGGAGGGCGGGGTCGAGGATGTCGGGCCGGTTGGTGGCGGCGATCAGGATGATGTTGTCGGTCATCGTGAAGCCGTCCATCTCGACGAGCAGCTGGTTGAGCGTCTGCTCGCGTTCGTCGTGGCCGCCGCCCATGCCGGCGCCGCGGTGGCGCCCGACGGCGTCGATCTCGTCCATGAAGATGATGCAGGGGCTGTTCTGCTTGGCCTGCTCGAACAGGTCACGCACGCGCGAGGCCCCGACGCCCACGAACATCTCCACGAAGTCCGAGCCGGAGATCGAGAAGAAGGGAACGCCGGCCTCGCCGGCCACGGCGCGGGCCAGCAGCGTCTTGCCGGTCCCGGGCGGTCCGTAGAGCAGCACGCCCTTGGGGATGCGGGCCCCGAGCGCCTGGAACTTCTTGGGATTCTCGAGGAACTCCTTGATCTCGTGCAGCTCCTCCACGGCCTCGTCCACGCCGGCCACGTCGCGGAAGGTGATCTTGGGCGCGTCGACCGACATCCGCTTGGCGCGCGACTTGCCAAACGACATCACCTTCGACCCGCCGCCCTGCATCTGGTTGATGATGAACAGCCAGAACAGCAGGAAGATCACGAACGGCAGGATGTAGGTGAGCGCCGTGATCCAGCCGGCGCCGGACTTGGCCTTGACGTCGATCGGCACGTCGCTCTCGCGAAGGGCATTGACCAGGCTCGGCTCCGTGTTGTCCGGATAAGCGGTCTCGTACTGGTCGCCCCGGGTCGTCTCGACGTCGACCTTGTTGTTCTTCGTGTTGAGCGTGACCTTCTTCACGCGACCGTCCTCGACCTGGCCGAGGAACTGCGTGTAGTCCGGATCCTTCTTCGTCTCGCCCGGGCTGATCAACTTCTGGGCGAAGAAAGCCAGGACGACGACGATCAGGATCGGGAACGCCGCGCTCTTGAAGAATCTGCTCATGGACAAGGGGGCACCCGCAAAAAAGTGAAGCCGAAGCGTAGCAAGGGGGTAGTTCCCTTCTTGGCGCTTTGCAGGCCGCCTTCCGTGCCCCTCGTCAGCCCGTCTGCTCGCCCAGAACCGCCACGTAGGGCAGGTTGCGGAACCTCTGGGCGTGATCGAGGCCGTATCCGATCACGAAGCGGTCGGGGATCTCGAAGCCCACGTAGCGGATCGGCAGGTCGATCTTGCGCCGCTCCGGCTTGGTGAGCAGGGCGCACACCTCCAGCGAGGCGGGGTCGCGGGCCTTCAGAGTGCGCAGCAGATAGGAGAGCGTGAGGCCGGAGTCCACGATGTCCTCGACGATCAGCACGTCGCGGCCCTCGATCGGGGCGTCGAGATCCTTGAGTATCCGAACCACCCCGCTCGAGTCGGTCTGCGAGCCGTAGGAGGCGACGGCCATGAAGTCGACCTCGCACTCGCCGTCGAGGTGGCGCATCAGGTCCGACACGAAGAAGATCGCGCCCTTGAGCACCCCGATCAGCAGCAGGGGCCGGCCCCGGTAGTCGCGGGAGATCTCCTCGCCGAGCTGGGCGATGCGGTGCGCCAGATCGTCCTGCTGGACGAGAATCTCGCCGATTGCCGGGTCCGTCACGGGGCGCCGAGTCTAGGTGGTCGCCTCCGCAGGGACGGGCGCGTAAGAGGGGCGGGGGGCGAATGCGCGGATCGTGGCGCCTTCGCCTCCTTATGGAAGGCGAACGCACCAGGATCGGCGTCGACCACGTGATCTTCAGTATCGCCGCGCGCCAGCACGGCGTCGTGGGCCGCAGGCAGCTACTCGGATGCGGCGTCGGCGAGGGTGCGATCGAGGGACGTATCGCCAAGGGCGCGCTCCGGCCCGTTCACCGTGGCGTCTACGCGTTGGCCGGGCGGCCCCTGGGACGCGAGGGCCACTGGCTGGCCGCCGTGCTCACCTGCCGCGGGGGCGCCGTGAGCCACTGGGACGCCGCGGAGCTCTGGAGCATCCTGCCGGCACGCGCCTCGGGCGAGATCCACGTGTCGGTTCCCGCGACCCGCACACCGAGGACCCGCAGGGGGCTGTCGATTCACCGGGTGCCACTCGAACGAGTCGAGATCACGACGAGGAGCGCCGTCCCGGTCACGACCCCCGCCCGCACGTTGCTCGACCTCGCGTCACGACTGCCTCGACGACCGGCACACAGCCGCCGCACCACCTTCGAGAGAGACCACGAGCGTGACGGGCGCCTGCGAGACCACGACCACGCGGTCCTGCGCTTCACCCACAGGCAGGTGACAGAGCGCCCGGCGTGGCTCGCGGCGAGCGTGCGGCGCGAACTGAAGCGGCGCGGCTAGCCGTCGCCCACCCGCCGGGCCGACAGGCCCACCGCGTCGGGGTCGCCCTCTTTCGCGGCGAAGCGCTCGTCCAGCGCCACGCCGGCGACCCAGACGATCTCGCCCGCCACCTCGACCACAGGCAGCGAGCGTCGCAGCGAGCGCGGCACCTTGAGGTCGGTGAACAGGTCCTGGAGGGTCTTGGTGCCTCCCAGTCCCACGGGGCGCAGGCGGTCCCCTTCTTTCCACGCGCGCACGGTAAGCGCGCCACCGATAGCCGCGCCGGCCACGGCCACCTCGCCGCCGGGGCCTCTGACCGCCTCCACCTGCCACGCGCCGAAGCGCACGCCGCCGGGCACGGCCAGCGCAACGGAGGCGGGCGCCGGGGCATCGGGCCCGCGGCGAAAGCGCAGCGTGCCGTACTCCGCCACCGCCCGCAGCCCACCCCCGAGGTCGAGCGAGCGGCTGCCGCCGGCGTCGCCCAGCGACAGGACCGAGTCGGCCTCGGCACGCGAAAGCGCGCGCCGGCCGCCGGCCACCCGCTCCGCCAGCTCACGCAGCACGAGGCGCGCCAGAGCCGGCGGCAGCGCGCGCAGACCGGCCAGGGCCACGGCCGGGCCGCCGCCGAGCTCGGCCAGCGCGTCGGCTGCGGCCCGGTCGAGCACCTCCGCCTCGTCGCGCAGCAGCAGGGCCGTCTCCGCGATCGTTCGCTCGGGGTCCGCGCCCACATCGCGCAGCGCGGGCAGCAGGTCGTGGCGCACGCGAGCGCGCGCGAACCGGCGATCCTCGTTCGAGGCGTCCTCGCGCCACTGAAGGCCGCGGCTGCGACACCTGGCTCGGGTGTCCTCCCGGGTGGCGTGCAGCAAGGGACGCAGCAGCCGGCCGCGCACGGGCTCCATGCCCAGCAGCGCCCGGCGGCCCGGCGAGACGGCCAGGCGGTAGAGCACGGTCTCGGCCTGGTCGGACGCCGTGTGCGCTGCGGCGTAATCGCCCTCGGCGAGGCTCTCGGCCAGACGGTAGCGAGCGTCGCGGGCGTGTGCCTGGAGGTTGCCCTCCTTCGGCAGCAGCGCGCGCTCGACCGCCAGCTCCACGCCGAGGTGGCCACAGAGCGCGCGGCAATGGGCCTCGTCCTCGCCCGCCTCCGCCCGCAGGCCGTAGTTCACGTGTAGGGCGCGGACATGCGCCTCGAGCTCGACTGCGATGTCGAGCAGGCAGACCGAGTCGGCCCCGCCCGAAAGCAGCACGAGCAGCGGCTGCCCGGCGCGCACCAGCCCGCTCGCGCGCGCCGCGTCGAGTGCCCGGCCGGGGCAACGGCGGGCGCTCACAGCCGGTCGGGCGTCCGGGCCCGGCAGAGCTGGATCGTCTCGTCGAAGCCCGCCCGCTCGGCGGCTTGCTTGAGGGTGAGCGTCTCGTCGGCCACCGGGCCGGACGCTACAACGCGGAGCCTTTGTCTCGACTCCGCCGCCGTGCGCGGGCAAGCGGCGCGCTGCGTGGCCCGCCGGCGCAGTGGCGCCTGTCCGGGTCCAAGGCTTGTGTGCCGCGAATTCTCCTCCTTGGTCGCGCGCGGGTCAAGCCTCCGGGGATAGACTCGCGACCCATTGAGCGGAGGGAGAGAAGCGTCTTGAATTACTTCGTCACCGGGGCCACGGGCTTCATCGGCAGGCACCTCGTCGAGGAGCTGCTGAAGCGCGAGGGCACGGTGTACGCGCTGGTCCGTGAGGGCTCACGCGGCAAGCTCGACGCGCTGGTCCAGCGCCTGGGCGCCGAGGAGGGGCGCATCGTCGCGGTCGGTGGCGACCTGTCGGAGCCGGGTCTCGGCGTCGAGGACTTCAGCGAGAAGATCGACCACCTCTTCCACCTCGCGGCCGTCTATGACATCCAGGCCGACGAGCAGGCCTCGGAGCGGGCCAACGTGGAGGGCACGCGGCACGCCGTCGAGTTCGCCAACGCCCACGACGTGGGTCGCTTTCACCACATCAGCTCGATCGCGGTCGCGGGCTCCTACAAGGGCGTGTTCCAAGAGGACATGTTCGACGAGGAACAGAAGCTTTCCCACCACTACCACCGCACCAAGTACGAGTCCGAGAGGATCGTGCGCGAGGGGATTCGGGCCAAGACGCTGGTCTTTCGCCCCGGGATCGTGCTCGGGCACTCCCAGACGGGCGAGATGGACAAGATCGACGGTCCCTACTACTTCTTCAAGCTGCTCCAGAAGCTGCGCAGCGCGCTTCCCGAGTGGTTCCCTGTCGCGGGCCCCGAGGGAGGCAACACGACGCTCGTGCCGGTCGACTTCGTGGCGCGGGCCATCGACCACATCGCCCACCTGCCCGACGAGGAGCTGCCCGGCGCGACCTTCCATCTCGTGGATCCGCAACCCATGTCGGTGGGCCAGGCACTGAACACGTTCGCCAAGGCCGCCCGCGCGCCTCAGTTCGCGATGCGCATCGACCAGAACCTGATGAACGTGGTGCCCAAAGGCGTCCGCGCGGGTCTGAACGCGATCCCGACGGTGAAGAAGATCCGCAACCAGATCTATCACGACCTGGACATCCCGCCCGAGGCGATGGAGGTGCGCGACTTCCGCTGCACCTTCGACGCGCGCGACACTCAGCGCGCGCTCTCAGGGACCGGCATCTCCGTGCCGGCGCTGGACACCTACGCCCCGGCGCTGTGGGACTACTGGGAGCGCAACATGGACCCGGACCTCTTCCGTGACCGCTCGCTGAAGACGGCGATCAAGGACAAGAAGGTGCTGATCACCGGCGCGTCGAGCGGAATCGGCCTGGCGACGGCCGTCAAGATCGGGGAGGCCGGCGGCGAGGTGCTGCTGGTCTCGCGCACGCGCGAGAAGCTCGAAGCCGTGGCCAGGCAGGTTGAGGAGGCTGGAGGCACGGCGCACGTTCACCCCGCCGACCTCTCGAGCGTCGAGGACATCGAGCGGCTGGCCGGCGAGGTGCTGGCCGCACATGGGGGAGTCGACGTCCTGATCAACAACGCCGGGCGCTCGATCCGGCGCTCGGTGGCCCGTTCGTATGACCGCTTTCACGACTACGAGCGCACGATGGCGCTGAACTACTTCGGCGCGCTCAAGCTGATCTTGGCACTGCTGCCGGGGATGCGCGAGCGCAAGTCGGGCCACATCGTCAACGTGTCCTCGATCGGCGTGCAGACCAACACGCCACGCTTCTCGGCATACGTGGCCTCCAAGTCGGCGCTCGATGCGTTCTCGCGCTGCGTGGCCCCGGAGTGCGTAGCCGACAACGTGAAGTTCACCACGATCTACATGCCGCTGGTGCGCACTCCGATGATCGCGCCCACCGACATGTACAAGGCCTTCCCCACCCTCACCCCCGACGAGGCGGCACAGATGCTCTGCGACGCCATGATCGACAAGCCCAAGCGCAAGGCCTCACGCCTGGGCACCTTCGGCGAGGTGCTCTATGCGATCTCCCCAAAGACGGTCGACATCGTGCTCAACCAGGCCTACAACCTGTTCCCGGACTCCAAGTCCGCGAAGGGCAAGAACAAGGACGAGAAGCCCGAGGCGGGCAGCGACGGCTCACAACCCGCCGGCGACGAGGAGATGTCAACCGAGGCCGTGGCCATGGCCTACCTGCTGCGAGGCGTGCACTTCTGAGCCCCCGCCCGCACGCGGGGCCGACTTCGAGCGCTCATACGAATGCCGAGCCGCGCTTGACCACGTTCTCGAACACCTTGCGCTGGATGGTCTCGCGCACCCGCTCGGACAGCTCGAGCACCAGCGCGCGATCCTCGGCGGCCTCGGCCCCGAAGGGCGCGGTGTCGATCGGGTCGCAGAACTCGATCCGCCACTTCGACGGCAACGGCACGGTTCCGAGCGGACCGAGCCACGGGAAGGTTGGCGTAAGCGGGAAGAAGGGTGCGCCGATGGCTCGAGCCAGTAGTGGGGCCTCGCCGAGCTTGGGATAGATCTCCTCGCTTCCCACCACCGCCACAGGCACAATCGGGGCACCCGTGCGCAGCGCGATCTCCACGAACCCACCACGCCCGAAGCGCTGTAGACGGTAACGCTCCGCGTAGGGCTTGCCGGTGCCCTTCACCCCTTCGGGAAACACCGCCACCAGCTCGTCGGACTCGAGCAGCCGGACCGCATTGTGAGGGGAGGCGACCACCCCGCCCATCCGCCTGATAGCCATCGAAACGTAGGGCAGGTCGAAGGCCCAGTTGAGCACGAGGAACCTCGGCTGGCGCGGAAGGGGGTGCTCGCGCATGAGCCCGATCGACATCATCGTGGCGTCCCAGGGCAGGATTCCGGCATGGTTGGCGGCCAGAAGGGCGCGCCCGTGCGCGGGCACGTTCTCGACCCCCACCGTCTTTACCCGCCACCAGCGGTCGTAGAGGAAGTCGAAGAACGGCTCGACCGCCTCCACGAACTCGGCGTCGTAGCCCCACTCGTCCTCCTGGTAGTCGCCGTCGAGGCGGCGCATTGCCGCGCGCACCCGCTCTCGGGTTCCGCGCGGGAGGTCGGCCGCCGACCGCGCCATGGCCTGGGGCAGCTCCAGCCCCGCGTCGAGGCCCCCGCGCAGCCCGCGCAGGAACAGCGACGCGAGCGCGATGGGGTCTCCCCCGCCGGCCACTAGATCCTCACCCCGGAGAGGCTCGGCAACACGCGACCGCCGGCGCGCCGGGTCACGTAGTCCTGGACCGCGGCCGGAGTTCCGTAACGCGGCGTGAAGCCCACCTCTTCGACCAGGCGCGTGGTCTCGACCGCTCGGCCGTAGCGCAGCAGGCGCCGGAAGTCCTCCGACAGCTCGGGCAGTCCCACCCGGCGCATGGCGTTTGCCACGGTTGCGAACAGCGGGCCGGCTACGGGGATGGAGGGACGCCCGGCGGTGCGGATCATCCGCGTGAGGCCGATGCTCCCGGGGCCCGCGACGTTCACCGCCCCTCGAACCGGCCGGCGGACCGCGGCCACCAGGGCGTCGAGCGCATCGTCCTCGTGCACGAACTGCATCCGCGGATCGAAGCCGAGGTAGGTGGGCACCAGTGGCGCCGACAGGTAGCGGGTGACCTGCGTGTCGAGCGCGGGGCCGATCGCGGGCTGGTAGCGCAGCATCGCGCACACCGTGTCGGGATGGCGCCGCGCGTAGGTCTCGAAGTAGTTCTCGATCTCGCCTACGTCACGCTGGAAGCGGCTGCGCAGCGGGTAGAGGCGGGCCATCTCCTCGTCGAAGAACTGCGGAGCCTGGGGCTCGGAGCCGTAGATGCCCGCCGAGCCGCGGATGACTATCGAGCTGATGCTGGGAGAGCGCTCGCAGGCGGTGAGCAGCTGCAGCGAGCCGATCACGTTGATGTCGTGCATCGACCGGGCCGACATGCCTGGTCCGGGCCGGCGAACGATCTGGTTGTGCACCACCGTGTCGACCTCCGCCTGCGGGATCAGGGTGGCGATCACCGGATCACGGATGTCGGCCTCGAGGAAGTCGACCCCCTCGATCGGCTGAGGCGGCCGGCGGGTGTCGAGCCCCGCAACGTAGTCGAAGCTGGGGTCTGCCTCCAGGCGCCGGGCAAGGGCCGAGCCCAGCAAGCTCCCCACGCCGGTGATAAGGACGCGACGGCCCGGCATCCCTACTTGGATCGGGGCTTCTTCGACGAGGCCTTGCTCGCGGATGGTTTCGACTTCTTGCTGGGTGCCTTGGCCTTTCCACGCGACTCCGGGGCGGCAGGGAGGCGGGCCTCGATCGAGTCCAGCCGCTGGGAGATCTTGCGCAGCTCACGGCTCAGGGCCTTGAGCTCGTCCTGCGTGGCGGGCAGGCGCTCGCCCACCGCGGCGCGCACGCTGCGCTGCCCGGTGCGCAGGCCCTTCTCGGCGTTCTTGACGAGTTCGTCCACGGTGCCGCTGAGGTCGTCGACTGCGTCCTGGGCCCGCACGCGCGTGCCCGTAGTGGCCTGCACGGTGCGCTCCACCGCGTCGCGGAGGGCGTCCGGGATGTCTCGGCGCTCTGCCATCGGCGATGGAGTCTACGAGCACTGGATGGTTGATTCCGAATTGACGTGCCCGCGGGGGCGCGCCAATAGGGAATCAACCATCTCTAGGGTGGCGCGCTTGGCCGAGCCCGCTCCCCTTCACGTCCGCCCGACCGCGGAGCTCGCCGAGCGGGTGCTCCTGCCGGGCGATCCCCACCGCGCTCTCGCGGTGGCCCAGGCGATCCTCGAGTCGCCGAAGATGTTCAACCACACCCGCGGGCTGTGGGGCTACACCGGCACCGCACCCGACGGCGGTCTGCTGACCGTGCAGGCCACAGGGATGGGCGGGCCGAGCGCAGCGATCGTCGTGGAGGAGCTGATCGCCCTGGGAGCCCGCACGCTGATACGCATCGGCACCTGCGGCGCGCTCGGCCCCGGCTCACGCCTCGGGGAGCTCGTCGTGGCGCGCGAGGTCGTGGTGGCCGACGGTACGAGCGCCGCGCTCGGCGCGGAAGGGCGGCTGACCGCAGACGCCGGACTCTCCGACGCTCTCGCGGCAGCCGGCGCCCGCGAGGTGGTGGCCGTATCCACCGACGTCTTCTACGACCCCCGCGAAGGCGTCCAGCAGGATTGGATGCGCAGGGGGGCGGAGGTGGTGGAGATGGAGGCCGCCACGCTGCTCGCGGTCGCGCGGCGCGCGGGAGCCGCCGCGGCCGTGCTTCTCGCCGTCAGCGACCTGCTGCATGGAGGTCGCCGCCGGATCGACGCAGAGGCCCTCGAAGCCGCCGGTCTAGACCTCGGCGAGACGGCCTATGCGGCGCTGGACTCCATCGCGGCCGGAGGCTGAACCGGCCCGGCTACTGCGCCGCTTGGGTGACGGTCAAGCGTTCCTGGGCTCGCGGCACCGGATCGACGACCGGGACCACAGCCTCGCGCAATGCCGTGATGTCGCGGGCGATCTCGTCGAGGCGGGCCTCCAAGCCGGCGCTGTCGCTTCGCTGCTCCGCCGCTGCGGCCGCGGCCGCAGCGGCCGACCCCGCGCGCTCCTCGAGGCGGTCCAAGGAGTCCTCGATGCCCTCCAGGCGCTGTGAGACGGACCTCAGCCGGCGCGTGAGCCGTTCGATGTCCGCGGCGGAGGGAAGGTTGAGCGCTCCCATGGCGGCATCCTGGGCCTGCACCGCCTTCTCGCGTGCCTCGAAGGCGCCGGTGATGGCTCTGTTGACCATGGGGTTGGCGATCACCTCCTCCGCCAGGCGGCCGAGCGCTTCCTCGCCTTGGCGCGAGATCCGGTCCACCAAGCGGTCATCGGGGGAGTCCGTCATCGGGCGGTGAGCGTACAGCAAGGGTGACGCCGGCCCGATCCTCAGGCTCTAGTTTACGGTTAGTATAAGCGGAACCTTAGTCTATCCCGGCCGGCATGTCCGCCTGGACGCCGAGCGGCACGACACGCGCCCCCTCGGTCGAGGTCTACGCGCAGCCCCGGGTGGCGATCGCCGCCGGCACCCTCATGCGCACCGTGCCTCGCGCGCGCCTCCCGCGTGCCCACGCGCGCGGGCGCGCGTGCACCCTGTGGCGCCGGCAGCGTACGGATCCTGGCAACGAAGCGCCTTGCCTGTCACCCAGGTGCCCGCTTGCGCAGCCCAAACGCAGTCAGTACCTTACGCGAGGCGGCTGGCCGTTCTGATAGGTTGCCGCCTCGGATCGGCGCGGTGGCTCCATGATGGAGCTGCTTTGGGGAGGAGACACGAACACCACGATGAAGAAGCGGCTTCTCTATCTCTCGCTTTGCGCAGGGCTTGTCGCTATGGCTGCCCTCACCGCTCTCACCATGCCCGCCGCGGCACAGACGGTGACGGTACAGCTCCCGACGGGTGAGGTGATCACCGTCGAGGTGCCCCCCGGCGTGCCGCTGGAGGACATCGAGGTTCCGGGCGTGGTCGTTCCACCGGGGACCCCGAGTCAGCCGCCGGCGCCCGCGGCGCCGGAGCCTCAGCCGACGCAGGATCCCGCGCCCGCCCCAGCCGCCGGCACCGAGCAGCCGGGCAGCGGCCAGAAGCAGCGGCTCCCGAAGCCGAAGGACCCCGACGGCAAGTCCGAAACCCTCACCGATGTCAACCCTCTAGCTCCGGTCGACCCTCTGGAAGTCGCGCAGCCCCGGGGTCGCGGGGGCGCGCAGCAGACCCCGTTGCGTCGTGCGGATGGTTCGCCGGTGCCTTCGAATCCGGGGTTTGTGGATGCTTTGCCGGGTCCGTCGTTTGCGACGGGTGTGCCTAACTTCGTGATCCGCAAGTTTCGGGTGCCGATCTTTTTGTTGCCGATCTATCAGGCGGCGGGGATCGAGTACGGGGTGCGTTGGGAGGTGCTCGCGGCGATCAACGAGATCGAGACCGACTACGGGCGCAACCTCAACGTCTCCTCGGCCGGGGCGCTTGGGTGGATGCAGTTCATCCCCTCCTCGTGGCAGGCTTATGGCGTCGACGCCAACAAGGACGGCAAGAAAGACCCGTATAACCCCGTCGACGCGATCTTCGCCGCCGCGCGCTACCTGAAGGCGGCCGGCTATGAGAAAGACGTCCGCGGCGCCGTGTTCGCCTACAACCACGCCGACTGGTACGTCGACTCGGTCCTGCTACGCGCACGCCTGATCGCCGGGGTCCCAGCAGACCTCGTCGGCTCACTCACAGGGCTCACCGAAGGCCGCTTCCCGATCGCCGCCAGAGCCCAATACGCCGACGACCTCGCCGAAGCCGAACAGACCAAACGCGTCGCCGCCGGCCAAAACGCCGCCAACGTCATCGAAACAGACGACAGCCGCTCTACGATCGAGATCTACGCCAAACAAGGCTCGCCCGTCGTCGCGACCAACGACGGCCAAATCAAAAAGATCGGCACCACCCCCAAACTCGGCCACTACATCACCCTCCAAGACGTATACGGCAACCGCTACACCTACACCGGCCTCGGCAAAACCGCCACCTACTACCCCGTCCCCAAAACCGACGCCACCAACCCCAACACCACCGCCCAAGCACTCAAAGCAAACGACCCTCAGCCGGCCAAGGCAGCCTCCGCCGGAGCGCAGCCCAACCTCGACGACTCCAAGCGAACCGACGCCAAGGGCAAGGGCGGTAAAGGCGCCGGGGATTCCGAGGACGGGCCGGTGGCCTCGATTCCCGTCAAGGAGCGCCTGTTCGCTCACCCGGACTTGCCGCAGGCCCGCGGAGCCGGGGGTCTGGAGCAGCAGCTGGACGCCAAGCTGAAGGGCAAGGACGGCCTGGAGACCTACAAGAACTACTTCGCGCGTCCCTTCGGCGCCGATTCCAAGAACATCCGCCTGCGCCGCCTCAAGAAGGGCTCACAGGTGATTGGTGGGACGGTGTTGGGTCGGGTGGGTCGTCCGGATGTGGGTAAGGCGTCGCATTTGGAGTTCGCGATCCGTCCGGGTGGTGAGGGTGCGCCGCAGATCGATCCGAAGCCGATTTTGGATGGGTGGAAGTTGTTGGAGGCGACGGCGGTGTATCGGGCGTCTGGGCGCAATGTGTTGTATGGGTCTGATGGGGATGGGTTCTCGATTGGCCAGATTTTGTTGTTGCCTAAGCCTTTGTTGGAGCGTCGGGTGCTTTCGGATGAGCGGATCGAGATCTATGAGTGTGGGCGTGAGGACATCCGTTCGGGTCAGATCGATCGGCGGGTGTTGGCGACGATGGCGTATTTGGCGGAGTCGGGGTTGCGTCCGACGATCACGTCGTTGAAGTGTGGCCATGGGTTTTTCACCAGTTCGGGGAATGTGTCGCACCATTCGTCTGGTAACGCTGTCGATATCGCTCAGGTCAATGGGGTGCCGATCCTTGGCCATCAGGAGCCGGGCGGGATCACCGAGCAGGCGGTGCGCCGGTTGATGGCGTTGCAGGGCACGATCACCCCTGACCAGATCATCTCGCTGTTGGATCTGGGTGGGCAGACCTTCGCGATGGGCGATCACGACGATCACATCCACGTCGGCTTCTCGCCGATGTTCGGCACCAACGGCAAACTCGGTCAGCAGGCGCTGACGGTGCTCAAACCCGGCCAGTGGTCAGACCTGACCGAACAGCTGCGCAAGATCGACAACCCGGTCGTGCCGACCAGCCCGTCGAAGTACTCACTGCCCGCCCACAAGCGCTCCTCGAACGCCCACAAGGGCGAATAGGCCGGCCCCCGTCCACGACGTAACCACCCCCTCCGTCAGGAGCACGCCAGCAGGCTCACCCCCAGGCGCCGCGCCAGCCCCTCTCCCCCCTGGCGCATCACGCGGTCGTGGTTGCGGGCGAACAGAGGTCGCGCGACCGGTGTCAACGCATTCATCCATGCCCGCGTGGTGCGCACGTCCCATTCGTAGAGCACGGCCGTCATGCCCTCCTGCTCGATCAGCCGCCAGATGCCTGTGCCCTCCAGCTCGCCGGAGGAGCGCCCCGACATCAGCGCCGGCTCACGCACCTGCTCCACACGGAACTCGAGCTCGACCATGTAGGGCATTCGGGCGCGCCACCGGAGCCGGTGCACGCTGCCCACGCGGTGTGCGTCACCGGGTGCGAGCAGCTCCGCCGAGCGCACGCCGGGCCACCATTGCGGCCAGGCCGCCACGTCCTGCAGCACGTCCCAGCAGTCCTGACGTGGCGCCTCCAGCAACCATGTGGTGAGGAAGCGGTAGCGACCCACGAGCGCAGCGTAGACGGCGCGGCTGCGGCCGGGTCAAGGCCGGCCGCGACTATCGAGCGTAAGCCGCATCCGCGCGCGCATAAACTGGCGTCATGGCCACCTGGGACAAGCTGCGCGACCTCCCCGTGACGATCGACTCCTACTCGCTCGAGGGCTTCGAGCAGCCCTTCGGCCCCGAGTTCACGCGCTACACCACGGTGTTCGCGCTTCAGGGCGGTGGCGAGGCCGGCCAGGGGGAGGACGTGATCTACGACGGCCTGGACCACATGTCACTGCGCGAGGGCGGCTCGGCGCTCGCAATCGCCGGCGAGCACACGCTGGGCTCATTCGCGGCGCTGCTCGACGGGCTCGACCTGTTCGCCGATCCGCCGGTGCGCGAGGAATCGGGCGACTACCGCCGCTGGGCGATCGAATCCGCGGCGCTCGACCTCGCCCTGCGTCAGGCCGGCCGCACCCTGGGCGACGTGCTCGCCCGCGTCCCCAGGCCGCTGAACTACGTCGTCTCGATGCGCTTGGGAGCGTTCGGAGCGGAGGGGCCCGACAGCGCAGACCGCCTCCTCGACGTGCTCGAGCGCTACCCCGGCACGCGCTTCAAGCTCGACCCGACCAACACCTGGACGCCCGAGCTGATCGAGGAGCTGGCTGCCACCGGTTCCATCGACTCGCTCGACCTCAAGGGCCGCTACAAGGGCACGCCGGTCGACGTTGAAACCGACCCCGAGCTGTACCGGCGCGTGGCCGAGGCCTTCCCCGACGCCTGGCTCGAGGACCCCGACCTCGACGACCCGCAGGCCGGCGCCGTCCTCGAGCCCCATCGCGACCGCATCACCTGGGACGCCCCCATCCACTCGATCGCCGATATCGAGGCGCTCCCCTTTCCGCCGAAGACGGTGAACATCAAGCCGTCGCGGTTCGGGCCGCTAGAGCGGCTGTTCGCCGCGTATGACTACTGCGAGGCGCGGGGCATCGCCGCCTACGGCGGCGGGCAGTCCGAGCTGAGCATCGGCCGCGACCACATCCAGTACCTCGCCGCGCTCATGCATCCGGACACGCCCAACGACACGGCGCCGAAGGAGTTCAACCTCCCGCGCCCGCCTGACGGTCTGCCGGCGAGCCCGATCGAGCTGCCGATCGCGCCCACCGGCTTCCGCTTCGCTCGATGATCGGCGAGTTCCGCGCCTTCATCCTGCGCGGCAATCTCGTCGACCTGGCGGTCGCGGTGGTGATCGGCGCTGCGTTCACCACGGTGGTCAACGCCTTCGTCGAGGATCTGGTCACGCCGCTGATCGCGGCGGCCGGCGGCAAGAGCGACTTCTCTGCGCTCAAGTTCGAGATCAACGGCAGCCAGTTCCTGTACGGCGACTTCATCAACGCGGCGCTCACGTTCCTGATCGTTGCGGCGGTCGTGTTCTTCGGCGTCGTCAAGCCGGTCAACGCGCTCCTGGATCGCTTCCAGACCGAGCAGCCCGTGCAAGACGAGACGCGCGAGTGCCCGCACTGCATCTCGCAGATCCCGATGCGGGCCAGCCGCTGCAGCTTCTGCACCTCCGAGGTCTCCCTCGGTTCGGCATGAGCGCCGAGCCGATCCAACTGATCCCCCTCGACCCGGGTGGGAACCCCGCCGAAACGGCCCGGCGCGTCATCGAGTTCCTCGACGCGGCTCAGAGCACCCTCGAGCTGGCGCTCTACGACGTGCGCCTGCCCGACCCGATCGGGACCCAGGTACGCGAGGCGATCGAGGGCGCGGCCGCGCGGGGGGTCGAGGTGCGACTGGCCTACAACGACGAGCGCGAGGAGAGGAAGATCGCCGCTGGGGGGTTGGAAAGGGGGGCGGTGCCCCCCTTTCTCGCTATCCCTCCGCCGCCGATCACCGAGCGCGACCTGATCGAGTCGCTCGCCGTTCCGACCAAGGGGATCCCCGGCATCCCGGACCTGATGCACCACAAGTACGTGGTGCGCGACGGGCGCTCGGTGTGGACCGGCTCGACCAACTGGACCCAGGACGCGTGGTCGCTGCAGGAGAACGTGATCGCGACCGTGGAGTCGGAGGCGGTAGCCGGCGCCTACCGGCAGAACTTCGAGGAGCTGTGGAGCACCGGCCAGGTCGACCGCAGTGGCTTCGTCGAGCCGCGGCCTATCGACGTGGGCGGGGTGGAGGTGCGCACGTGGTTCACGCCGGGCCAGGGGCGCGACCTTTCGCACCGGATCGCCGAGGCGATCGGACGCGCCACCCGCCGCGTCCGGATCGCTTCCCCGGTGATCACCGCCGGCCCGATCCTCGGCACGCTGGCCCAGGAGGCGGGGGAGGGACGGCTCGACCTGGCGGGGGTGGTCGACGGTCCGCAGACCGCACAGGTGTTCCGCCAGTGGGCCGAGAACCCGCGCTCGGCCTGGAAGGTGCCACTGCTGGCCACCATTCTCCGCGAGGCGCCCTTCACGGGCAAGCCCTCCACGCCCTACGCCCCCGGCCGGCCCCACGACTACATGCACGCCAAGGTCACCGTGGCCGACGACGTGGTCTTCTGCGGCTCGTTCAACCTCTCGCGCTCGGGTGAGCTCAACGCCGAGAACGTGCTCGAGATCCACGACGCCGCCCTCGCCGAGCAGATGGCCACCCAAATCGACGCCATCAGGGCGAGGTATCCGGCCGTGCCCGGGCTCGACCGATGATCCCCGCGACGCCGTACGGTCTGTTCAAGTAGGACCCTGAACCCGAGCAGTACCGAGAGGCGCGAGATGAGCCTTCCAGAAGTGGTGTCGCGAGAGCAGTGGCTGGCAGCCCGCACACAGCTGCTGGACCAAGAGAAGCAGCTCACCCGGCGCCGAGACGCCCTCAACGCGGGGCGGCGCAGGCTGCCGATGGTCGAGATCGACGAGGACTACGCCTTCGAGGGGCCGGAGGGCAGCGCCGGCCTGCTCGACCTGTTCGACGGCCGACGCCAGCTGATCGTGGGCCACTTCATGTTCGATCCGGCCTGGGAGGACGGCTGCCCGAGCTGCTCGGCCGGCGCCGACGAGGTCTCGCAGGGCCTGCTCGACCATCTGCATGCCCGTGACACGACGTTGGCCTACGACTTCCACGTCACCCTCGACGAGAGGGTCACCCCTGCCGAGTACAACTACCGCCCGATGCCGGTCGAGGGCGATGAGCCTATGGAGATGCCTGGAACCAGCTACTTCCTCCGCGCTGGCGAGCGCGTATTTCACACCTACTCGACCTACGCCCGTGGCGCCGGGATGACCGGCGGGTCCTACTACTGGCTCGACCTCACAGCTCTCGGCCGCCAGGAGGACTGGGAGGAGCCGAAAGGCCGTGCCGCGAGTGCCCACGCCGCGCGTCCCGACTTCTCGTGAGGCGCGTCCTCAATAGGAGCCGGGGCGGTCGAGCGGCCCTCGCCGCTACTGCCGGGTACGCGAACGGCTCGGCGCGGGCCCCAGGAATCGTCTGACGGCCGCGAGGTCCTCGGTGAGCGCCTCGGTCGTCCGCTCGTCGAGCGGCGTGAAGGGCCGCAACTCGCCGGCGGCAGTCCACGTCCCGACGATACGCCCGTCGACCAGGATCGACGGGCGGAAGATCCCGTTGCTCGTGACGACGTGGCCAGGGTCATGGAGTATCCAGTCGCGCCGGGCCCATCCGTGCAGCAGCGGATCGAACGGACCGAGCAGTCGGGGACCCGGTAGGGGAGCGGCCGGAGAGCGCCCGCGCAGGTCGACCAGGCCGTCGCGGAGCTCATCGACGTCCACGCCGGCCAGGCCACGCCGGGCGTCTCCGAGCGTGATTCCGGCCCAGGCAGCGAGGTCTCTCACGGTCGCCGGCCCGTGGCCGCGGAGGTAGCGGCGCGCGAGCTCGGCCCGCGCGCTGTCGCGATCGAGCACCGGCAGCTCGCCGAGCCAGTCGCGCACCAGGACAAAGGCCTGCTCGCGGCCCGTCGCGGGGCCGCGGACGACCAGGCCGCGGATCGTCGCGCGCAAGATCACGTGCACGAACGCCTGACCCGCGGCCGGGACGCCGGCCCGCTCGAGGTGGGCGACCAGGTCGGCCTTGACGAGCGGCCCCTCTTCGGCGAGCGCCCTCCCGACCACCGCCACGGCGCGGTCTGCGGCGTCCGGGCTCACGCCCTCCTGCATCAGGCGCCGCGCGTTGGCTGTCGCCAGTTGCGGTGTGGTGAGGGCGTGCAGCCACGGCCAGTCCTCGCTGCGGACGAGGTGCAGCGTTCCCCGGTTGACCCACGAAACGACCAGCTCACGCCGCTCGAGCGCCCGATCGACGTCCGCCGCCGTGCGGTCTTGGGTACGGGCGCGGGTGGCCAGCCGCGCGCCGCGGAGATCCTGACCCTGGACGGCCAGCAGCCGCTCGCAGACCGCCACCGGTCCGGCGACCGGCGGTCCGCCGAGTGCCTGAGCGGACAGGCGTGCTGCGACGATCTCAGTCATGCCGCCGGTCGCCGGCGAGCGAGATGTCGCGCCGGCAACGCCGAGCCGCTCTTCCACCGCGTCCTCGCATTCTCCGCCGGACTCGGCCTGGCGACGGGCTGGAGCTCATGAGACCGGCGCTCGCTGAGGATTCACGCATGTCCGCACTCACCCTTTCTCTTGCCATGAATACTTGGGTAGTAGACCCGGTACTACCGCGGACAATGCCCTTCGCGTCGACTTGACCGCGCTACCCGCGCCGCCTAGCCTGGGCGCGTGACGCTACGAGCCTTTCCCGTCTTGTATGCGAAGGATGTCGAGCGCGTGGCGGCGTTCTACATCCTGCTTGGCTTTGAGGAACATTTCCGCTTACCGGGAGAGGACGGCGCCGCGGGTTTCATTGGTCTACGACGCGGGAGCAGCGAGCTGGCGGTCACCACGGAGGCCTCCCCGCGGATGCTCGCGGGAGTCGAGCCCGGGCCGGGGCCGAGACACGAGCTGTTCGTCTACGTCGACGACCTCGACGCAGCGGTGACCACGGTCCAGCAGGCGGGGGCAACGATCCTGCGCGAGCCCACCGCCATGCCGTGGGGAGAGCGGCTCGCCTTCGCGAGCGATTTCGAGGGCAACGTCGTCGCCCTCGCCATGCCCGCCGCCTAGCCAACTCGGGGGCACCCGCCGATCTAGGTTCCGACGGCTCTCGCCAGTTCGGTGAGGGCTTTGCTTGCTCGCCTGCGCGCCTCCGGGTCGGCGACCAGCCCGTCGTCCCCGACGTCGGCGCGGGTGAGCGGCAGCCGCAGGCACGCCGAGTCGATGATCACCGAGCCGGTGTAGGTGAGCACCGCGCGCAGCGAATCGTGCGCGCCTGCGCCTCCGGTTGGCGCCGCGGGCCCGGAGACGTTGGTCCACGCGACCGGCATTCCGTACGTCTCGCCGCCGCCCACGCTCCAGTCGAGCAGGTTCTTCAACGATCCCGGAAGCGCGCCGGCGTACTCGGGGGTGCAGAACATCAGCGCGTCAGCCGCGGCGAGCTGCTCACGAAAGGCAGCGACCCGCGCGTCGACCGGACCGTCGACAGGGTCATCGTCGGGGTTGAAGTGCGGCAGCTTTCCCATCTCGCCGTAAGGCTCGGCCCGCACTCCGGCCGGGCTGACCCCGACCAGAGTGCGAAGCAGCGCCGTATTGGTCGAGGCTGCCCTCAGGCTCCCGCTGATCAGCAGGATTCGGCGGTCGCTCGTCATCGCGCTCTCGGGCCGGGCAGGGATCCTCTTCATCGTGGCCCGTGGCGAGACCGGCGATGCATCGTCCTTGGGCGGGAGCACCACCCGCTCGAGCAGCCACTCGTCGTCCATCTCCCCGGTCACGTAGTTGCGCCCGGCCGCCTGCGCTACGCCGATGCGGCGAAAGCCCGCCTTCTCGTAGCAGCGCAGCGCCACCACGTTCTCCACCGCGGTCGCGAGCGTCACGCGGTGGTGTCCGTGGTCTTCGACCAGGTGCCCCACGATCACGCGCACCGCATCCGTACCGGCTCCTCGCCCGTGCTCGGCGGGATCGAGGAAGATGTCGATCTCGGCGTAGCGGTAGTCGGGCTCGGGCTCCTCGCTGTACTGCACCATGCCTGCCACCCGGCCGTCGATGAGGATGGCGAAGCGCGTCGCCTCCGGCTCGTCGGTCATCGGGAAGCCGTCGTCGGGCTGCCCCCACCATCGGGCGACCTCCGGTGTGCGGTGGATCGTGAGCAGGGTCTCGGCATCCCCGGCTTCCAGCGGCCGTAGGGTCACCCGCTCGCCGTTGAGCTCGGGCACGGCTTAGAGCGCCAGCGCCAGCGGCGCTTCGAGCAGCTTGCGCACGGCCGCCAGGAACTCCGCGCCGTCGGCGCCATAGAGGATGCGGTGATCGCACACCAGCGTGAGGTTCATCAGGTCGCGGGCCACCACGCGGCCGCCGTCGTCCACCGCCGGCTTCTTTGCCAGCGCTCCCACGGTGAGGATCGCCGCCTGGGGTGGGTTGATCACGCCGGTGAAGCGCTCGACCCCGTACATGCCCAGGTTCGAGACGGTGAAGGTGCCGCCGCTCAGGTCGGGCGGGGTGATCTTGCCCTCGCGCACCAGCTCGATCAGCCGCCGCGCCTGGCGCGATACCTCTCCGAGGGACTTCTCGTCGGCGCCGCGGATCACCGGCACCACCAGTGCGTCCTGCGCCGCGACCGCCACTCCTACGTTCACGTGGGGGTAGAGCTCGAAGCGCCCGTCGCGGTAGGCGCCGTTGACCTTCGGGTGCTCGCGCAGCGCGAGGGCCGCGGCTTTGACCACCATGTCGTTGTAGGAGGGAGCGTGCTCGGTCTGCTCCTTGAGCCGGCCGCGCAGCTCGATGCACAGCGTCATGTCCACGTCGAGCGAGAGCGCGAAATCGGGCGCGGTGGCCTTGGACTCGGCCATCCGGCGCGACACGGTGCGCTGCAGCCGCGTGAGCTCGACGATCTCGGGATCGCCCTTGGGCCCGGCCTCGCCCCGGGTGTCGGTTGGGGCAGACTCCTTCGCGGCGGGGGTCACGTCCTCTGCGGGCGCCTCGGCTTCGGCCGGCTTCTCGGCTCCGGCCCGTGGTTCGCCGCCGCCCTTCTCGGCGGCGGCCTCGACATCCGACTTCACGACCCGTCCGCCGGGCCCGGTCCCCTCCACGGAACCGAGATCGACACCCAGCTCGCCGGCCATCCGCCGCGCTACGGGCGACGCCTTGATCCGCTCGCCCTCCTCGCGCTGAGGCTTTGCGGGCTCCTGCCCGGCTGGGGGCTCGGCCTCGGCCTCAGGCTCCTCCTCGGCGGAGGGCTCCTCCTCGGCGGAGGGCTCCTCCTGGGGACTGGGGTCCGGGGACTGGGGAGTGGGGCCCGGGGGCCGGGGACCGGAGCGCTCATCCCCCTCCTCCCCGAGGCGAGCGATCACCTCGCCCACCGGCAAGGTCTGGCCCTCCTCGGCGAGCACCTCGACGAGCACCCCATCCGCATCCGACTCGTAGGTCATGTTCGCCTTGTCGGTCTCGATCTCGACGAGCGGCTCGCCACGCTTGACCTCGCCGCCCACCTCCACGATCCACTTGAGCACCGTGCCCTCCTCCATGGAGTCCGACAGGCGGGGCATCACCACATCGGAGGCCACCGGCTCAGACGTCCCGGAACGTGGCCAGCGCCGCCTTCACCACGTGCTCCTCGTGGGGGAAGGCCGCCTGCTCGAGCGGCTTGGAGTAGGGCATCGGCACGTCGGCGCCGGTCACGCGGCCCACGGGGGCGTCGAGGTGGTCGAAGGCCTGCTCCTGTATCAGGGCGGCCAGGTTGGCGCCCACCCCGCCGTGGGGCCAGCCCTCCTCGACGATCACGGCGCGGTTGGTCTTGCGCACGGACGCGAGGATCGTGTCCAGGTCGAGCGGGCGCAGCGTGCGCGGGTCGATCACCTCGGCCTCGATCTCGTGCTCGGAGGCCAGCGCGTCGGCGGCCTTGAGGGCTGTTTCGGCCATCCGCGAGATGCCGACCACCGTCACGTCGCTGCCCTCGCGCCTCACCGCGGCCTGGCCGAAGCGCAGCGGCTCGCTGTCGTCGGTGTCCACCTCGCCGCGGCGGCCGTAGAGGGTCTCGTGCTCGATGAAAACCACGGGGTTGTCGTCGCGGATGGCGGCCTTGAGCAGCCCGCGCGCATCCGCCGGGGTCGAGGGGATGGCCACCAGCAGCCCGGGGATGTGCAGGTAGAGCGCCTCGAGGCAGTGCGAGTGGGTGGGGCCCAGCTGGTGGCCCGCGCCCTGGGGCATGCGGATCACGAGCGGCACCTTCACCTGGGCTCCGAACATGTACCGGATCGAGGCCGCGCTGTTGATGATCTGGTCGAGCGCCAGCAGGGAGAAGTTGATCGTCATCAGCTCCACCACCGGCCGCAGGCCGGCCATAGCCGCACCCACGCCCATCCCCACGAAGGTGTTCTCGGAGATCGGCGTGTCGCGCACGCGCCTCTCGCCGAACTCCTCGAGCAGGCCGGCGGTCACCTTGAACGCGCCCTGGAACACGCCGATGTCCTCGCCCATGAGAAACACGTCCTCGTCGGCCTGCATCTCCTCGCGCAGGGCCAGGTTCAGCGCCTCGCGGTAGCGCATCTGGGCCACTAGTCGCCCCCGCCCTCTTCGTCGCGCACGTCGGCGGCGCCCTCGCCCTCGCCCTCCCCGGGCTCCTCGGCGCGGTCCACCCGCCGGCGCGAGCGGGCGTCCTCGCCCTCCGCGTAGGCGGCGCCGGCCTCGGCCAGCTCCTGGGCCACCTCGCCGGCCTCACGCTCGTGCTCGCCGCGGTGGGGCTCGGGCGAGCGCTGGTCCACCGAGAACCACGCCTCGCCCACCTGCCTGCCCATCACGTAGATGTCGTCATAGAGCGAGGCCAGGTCCGGGAACGGCGACGCGTCAGCGAACTCGACGGCCCCGTCGACGGCCTTCATCGCCTCGTCGTCCAAGCGCTGGAGATCCTCCTCGCCCAGCTCGCCCTCCTCGGTCAGGCGCTGCGAGAAGTTCGCGATCGGGTCGCGCGCGCGCCACTCCTCCACCTCGTCCTTGGTGCGGTACTCCTCCGGGTCGGCCATCGAGTGGCCGCGGTAGCGGTAGGTCACCGCCTCCACCAGCTGCGGGGTGCGGTCGCCGCGGGCCTTCTCAAGCGCCGCGCTCACGCAGGCGTGGGTGTCGAGCACGTCCATGCCGTCGCAACGCGCGCCCGGCACGCCGTAGCCGGCGGCCTTCTTCGAGAGGTCGGTCACGGCGGAGTGGCGCTCCAGCGCGGTGCCCATGCCGAACTGGTTGTTGATCACCATGAACACGATCGGCAGGCTCCAAAGCGCGGCCAGGTTCATCGTCTCGCCGAAGGTGCCCTGGTTGGTGGCGCCGTCGCCGAACATGCACAGCGTGGCGTCCTCGGTGCCGCGGTAGTCGCTGGCCAGCGCCACGCCGCTGGCCAGCGGCAGGTTGCCGCCCACGATCCCGTAGCCGCCGAAGAAGCGCCTCTCGGCGTCGAAGAGGTGCATCGAGCCGCCACGCCCGCCCGAGCAGCCGCCGACCTTGCCAAACAGCTCGGCCATCACCGCCTTTGGCTCAGTGCCCCTCGCCAGCGCCTGGCCGTGCTCGCGGTAGGTCGAGAGCAGGTAGTCGCCCTCGCGCAGCGCCTGCGTGGCGCCCACGATCGTCGCCTCCTCACCGATGCACAGGTGCAGGAAGCCGCCGATCTTGGCCTTGGCGTACATCTCCCCGGCGCGCTCCTCGAAGCGCCGGATGAGGATCATCTTGGCGAGCACCTTCTCGTAGGTGTCGCGGTCGGGCAGAGGGCGCGGCTCGGCCTGAACCCCTGTTCCGTCGGGGCCGCGACCGCGGGTGGCGTCCTCTGTCGCCATCAGGGCTCGACTCTAGCGCCGACGGGTGCTCATGCGTCCGGGCGCCGAGAACACCGTCTCCCCGCGGTCCTGGAACCAGCCGGGGTCTCCTACTGCACGCCGAGCAGGTCGATCACGAACACCAGCGTCTCGTCCGGGCCGATCACGGGTGGCGATCCCTGCGGGCCGTAGGCCAGCTCGGGCGGGATCACGAGCTGGCGCCGCCCGCCGACCTTCATCCCCTCCAGGCCCTGGTCCCACCCGGGGATCACCATGCCCCCACCGAGCTGGAAGTCGAACGGCGCGCCCGCACTGAACGAGCTGTCGAACTCCTGGCCGTTGGAGTAGTTCACGCCCACGTAGTTCACCGATATCTGGCTCCCGGATTCGGCTGCGGGGCCGGTGCCCTTCTCGATGTCCTCGATCTGGAGCTTTGTGGGCGGGGGTCCGTCGGGCACGGTCACCTTGGGCTTGCCTTTGACCTGCGTGGGCGCGGCGGGAGCGGGCGCGGCGGCAGCGCTTTCGGATTCTGTGGTCTGCTCGCTGAGGTTGGCGGCCGACTCATCGGCCTCCTCCTCGGAACAGCCGGCGGCAGCGAGGGAAAGAGCGGCCAGGCCGCATGCGATGAGGGGGCGGGTGCGCATCAGCGGAGCATCCTAGGGAACGGCCCTGCGTCCGGCCTCAGAGCTCGGCTGGCGACACGACGAGGCCAAGCCGATCTGCGCCCCGGCGCAGCCGGGAGTCCAGGGTGACCAGGCGGCATTCCAGAAGCCGGGCCAGCGCGACGTACTCGGCGTCGTAGGTGCGCGCCCAGCCCATCTCGTCGGCCACGCGCCATGCCTCGAAGCCGAGCTCGCTCGGCTCGTGCTGGTCCACCGGGCAGCGCTCCAGCCACGTCCTGGTCGCCTCCACGTCGTCCGCGTGCACCTGGCCGTGCCATGCGCGCAGTCTCAGCGCGGATCTGGCTTCGGACCACATCAGGGGAGGCGCGACGAGATCGTCGTCTCCGAGCGCGCTGAACGCGTTGCCGGCGAACGCGGCGGCCACCGCGACGCT
>JAABUR0100001628.1_pt1 | contig 39156 bp, 37 predicted proteins | sample 5560091 | NCBI WGS metagenome assembly JAABUR01 (sample SAMN10711879, study PRJNA513375) | rock metagenome | isolation source: Antarctica rocks | place: Antarctica: Victoria Land, University Valley sud | reverse complement strand
TCCAATCTCCACATCTCATTCTTCAGAGTATTTGGAACCTGAATTGAGAATCCTCCGCCCCTTTGCTTCCATTCTTCAGATAGCTTCTATACGACCTTTACTCACACTAGTCATTTAGAACAGTGGTTGAAACGACATCAGGACATCTCGAGCTAAGGATTCGTAGTTTAATGTTGATTTTGAAGAGCGAAACTAGTGGACTCTGCGCTTAATATCAAGCGCCAGAAGCGAATTACATATGATTCCATATTGAAAATTTAACCCTCTTATTTCTGCCCAGACTTTGGTATTGTCGCCGTGCCATGATCATGGATGACCTCGAATCACTTGAGTTGCTCTCCCTAGTCGCAAAAGTAACATCTGAGCTCCAAAATCATCTAGGAATCAGCGACAAAACTCTTGCCGAATTTGTTATAGACCAGCATTCGAAATGTCACTCGTTACCCGAATTCAAGTCACAGATGGAGGCCATGGGGGCGGAGTTCCCCAACAGCCTGGTGGAGAGCGTTGACCGATTAATTTTGACAATGCACCCCAAATTCAAGGGCAAAGTGAGAAACGGAACAACTCGAGGAGCAGAATCTCGCGAGGAGAAGGGCCTGGATGATGTCGAGAAGAAGACCAGGATATTTAAAGGCTTGGCTATGCCGGATCGGGATCTGCATTGGGAGGAGGAGCAAGCGGCTGTAGTGCCCGCAGATGATGACTCTAAGATGGGCACACTTGATGACACTTTCGCCATGCTCGAGAATCTGGTGGGCAAATCTAGGATGACTCATGATCGTACAAATAGCAGGAAACGAAGTCGAAGCCCTGACGATGACGGCGAAGGGAGGGGTAGGAGGAAGAGGGACATGTATCACTCGAGATTAAGATCTCACAGTTCGGAATATATTGAGAGACATCAGAAGCGCACTGGCGACTTACATAATGACGATGACAGCAGACCAATGAACGGCTATCATGGGAAAGAAGAATCCCACCGCAACAGACATGGGAGCAGCAGGCGACGGCATCGTGAAGATAACGACGACCACTTCAAGCGCCCCCCTGTCCCAGAAATTGATGATGCGCCAAAGATGTTTAAGGTCTACGATGGAACAGTGACAGGTGTTAAAGATTTCGGGGCATTTGTGAACCTGCAAGGAATCAAAGGAAAGGTAGACGGCCTGGTACATGTTTCTGCAATGCAGGAGGGAGCGCGTGTGAATCATCCGTCAGACCTAGTATCTCGGGGTCAAGCAGTCAAGGTAAAAGTCATGAGTATTCAGGGAACCAGAATTGGACTATCGATGAAAGAGGTGGACCAAGTTACGGGTCGGGATCTTGTACCTCAGAAGCGATTGGCATCAGGAGCTAATATGGAGCGACTGGATGGAACGGGTCCTGCGACCAATGGCAATGGTCGTTACGGCGGGTTGGGTTTAGATGTGCTGGTTGTTGAAGGAGAGATGGATGGTAGACCTATGCGGAACAAAAAAAGAATGACCTCACCTGAACGGTGGGAAATCAAACAGCTAATAGCCTCTGGCGCTATTTCTGCATCAGACTATCCAGACATCGATGAGGAGTACAATGCGACTTTAGCTGGGGAAGGTGACTTTGAAGAAGAGGAGGATGTCGATATTGAAGTTCGAGAAGAAGAACCTCCGTTCCTCGCAGGTCAGACTAAACAGTCGTTAGAACTGTCACCTATACGAGTCGTCAAAGCGCCAGATGGCTCTATGAATCGTGCTGCAATGGCCGGAACATCCCTAGCCAAGGAACGCCGCGACCTACGACAGCAAGAAGCACAAGACAAGGCAGCCGAGCAAGCCTCACAAGTCGACCTAAATGCGCAATGGCAAGATCCAATGATGGCACCGGATCAACGCAAGTTTGCTAGTGATCTAAAGAATCCGCAAGCTAACAAGGTATCTGATGCTTTGCCAGAATGGAAACGGGCAACACAGAGTAAAGACCAGCCCTTGGGAAAAAGGACTTCCATGTCAATCAAGCAGCAGAGAGAAACCTTGCCTGTCTACAAATTTCGCAAGCAGCTTCTCGACGCTGTCAACGAAAACCAACTTATGATTGTCGTGGGCGATACTGGATCCGGAAAGACAACACAGTTGCCACAATACTTAGCTGAGGGTGGCTTCGCCAACCATGGAGCGATAGCAGTAACTCAGCCCCGCCGTGTTGCGGCAATGTCTGTTGCGAAGCGTGTTGCAGAGGAGGTCGGCTGCAAGTTGGGTCAAGAAGTCGGATATACAATCCGATTCGAGGACTGCACAAGTCCAGAGACGAAGATCAAATATATGACAGACGGCATGCTTCAAAGGGAGATCCTGCTAGATCCTAACCTGAGGAGATACTCAGTCATCATGCTGGATGAAGCCCATGAGCGCACGATTGCAACGGACGTCCTTTTTGGCTTACTCAAAAAGACGCTGAAGAGAAGACCAGATCTAAAAGTCATCGTCACTTCAGCAACGCTCGATGCAGACAAATTCTCCGAGTATTTCAACAAATGTCCCATTTTCACAATACCTGGACGAACGTATCCTGTCGAGATCATGTACTCAAGAGAGCCCGAATCGGACTATCTTGATGCGGCTCTTGTCACTGTCATGCAAATCCATCTTACGGAGCCACAGGGCGATATCTTGCTATTCTTGACAGGGCAGGAAGAAATTGATACAAGTTGCGAGATATTGTACGAAAGGATGAAAGCGCTTGGACCCAGTGTTCCTGAGCTTATCATTCTACCAGTCTACTCGGCTTTACCAAGCGAGATGCAGAGCAAGATTTTCGAGCCTGCACCGCCGGGCAGTAGGAAGGTCGTCATTGCGACAAACATCGCCGAGACATCAATTACGATTGATCAAATCTACTACGTTATTGATCCCGGTTTTGTGAAACAGAACGCCTACGATCCAAAACTGGGAATGGATTCCTTAGTCGTCACACCCATCTCACAGGCCCAAGCTAAGCAGAGGGCTGGTCGTGCTGGAAGAACCGGTCCTGGCAAATGCTTCAGACTCTATACAGAAGCCGCCTTCCAATCCGAAATGCTCCCCACATCAATACCCGAAATTCAACGTCAGAACCTGTCACACACCATTCTCATGCTCAAAGCCATGGGCATCAACGACCTTCTGCACTTCGATTTCATGGATCCCCCACCTACCAACACCATGCTTACAGCTCTGGAAGAACTCTACGCCCTCTCGGCCCTCGATGACGAAGGCCTCCTAACCCGCCTTGGCCGCAAAATGGCCGACTTCCCCATGGAACCCGCACTCGCAAAGGTCCTCATCTACTCCGTCGACATGGGCTGTTCCGACGAGATTCTCAGCGTTGTCGCTATGCTATCCGTTCAAACGGTCTTTTACCGCCCTAAGGAAAAACAGCAACAAGCCGACCAAAAGAAAGCCAAGTTCCACGACCCACATGGTGATCATCTTACCCTGCTTAACGTCTACAACGGCTGGAAATTGTCGAAATTCTCCAATCCATGGTGTTTCGAGAACTTCATCCAAGCGCGTAACATGCGTCGCGCGCAGGACGTTCGGCAGCAACTCGTCAGCATCATGGAGCGCTACAAGCATCAAGTCATCTCTTGCGGACGGAACACGATGAAGGTAAGACAAGCACTATGTTCGGGGTTTTTCAGGAATGCAGCGAGGAAGGATCCGCAGGAGGGGTATAAGACACTGACCGAGGGTACGCCAGTATATATGCATCCGAGCAGTGCGATGTTTGGAAAGCCGGCGGAGCATGTGATATTTCATACATTGGTATTAACAACGAAGGAATACATGCATTGTACAACGGCTATTGAACCAAAGGTACGATACCCTGAATCCTAAATGTACAATTCGTGGATGATATGTTGATGTTTGCAACAGTGGCTCGTCGAAGCAGCACCCACGTTCTTCAAAGTCGCGGCTACGGATCGTTTGTCGAAGCGGAAGAAGGCCGAGAGGATACAACCGCTCTATAATCGTTTCGCTGGCGAGGATGATTGGCGGTTATCGGCGCAGAAGAGGCAGGGTAGGGGCGGTGGAGGTGGGACTTGGGGTTAAGGATGGGGTTGGAGCGAGGGTTTTGGTTGTGTGGGTGATATCTTTAAGCATAGTCTAGGGCATAACATTGGTGCATGGTATGGCGTGGCGAAATGGACATGTCAAGGAAGCGTAGAGCTTCATCTAGGACGATCATGAACCGAGGCAATGTTATGCATGCTCTTTATAACAGGGTTACCACCTCCCACTCGTCCCGATCGATGATCTCATTTAATTATGAAATATGCTTCCTCGTAGTTACAGTCAGATGTTTTCGTTTTGGTAAAGGTAGGACATAAATGAGTGTGATCCAAATGGGGGAGACATCAGGGTGATTTCTAAACTCGAAATCGATGTATCTACTGTAGGTTTAGCCGAATGCATAGATGGGGGATCTGGCAGGAGATTAAGGACTCTTTGTTTTACGGCGTACTATTTCAATCAGCAACATGCATTTTTGATAGCATTAGCTAGCTAGAGCAACAACGCTATGTACCTCAAGCCGCTGATATGGGTATCATTTAATCGTCAGCTCTCCTCATCATCCCCCTACTACCTCTATCCTTACTCCTGCCGTCGAAACACCCCTGGCGGAATTTGAAAACTCCCTGCATCCCCGAATCCGTCCATAGGTGGCCGTTGCGCACCAGTACCAACAAACATCCGCGATGGACTGATTCTTCCCTCTTGATTGAACGATAGAGGTGGAAAACCTGGTGGCGGGACGTTGATGTTCATGAATCCAGGGGGTGGCATGCCAATCGGACCATTGACACCCGGTCTCATGCCATACTGAGGACCTCTGTCGCTTGAATTAGGCATATTTGCCATCAGACCTGGTGGAAATGGATTGGGGTTGCGGAGAGCCGATTGAAATCCTGGAGGAGGTGGGATGTTATTTTGACGCGGGATAGGAAATTGAGAGTATGAAGATGACAGCTGCTCCAGGCCTGGCGGTCTTTGTAGTCCTGATGGTAGAGTTGGTTGCTGGTTTGCCCCAACGGATGGATGGCGTTGCGTGTTACTATTTATAGGAATCTCATAGAACCCCGGTGGGGGGCCCTTTCTATCCGCATTTGGGTTCAACTTGTCTTGACGCGGTAAATCATCCCTTAATGGTTCATTGTAGAGGCCTGGTGGGGGATTGGTAGTTGGCGTCTGTCGGGGCAAGTCTCGTGGCGATATGAGAACGTTAGAAAATGGCAACGTACCAGGCCCAGGTGCTCCACCCTGTCGTTGATCACCAAGATTGGCTTGACCAATGTTCGGGCGTAGCTGCTGTGTTTGCTGCATCAACTGGAGCAAGAACTCACTGTCACGGTTCTGCGGAGGACAGTCTCTATTTGCTTGTGACGCAAGTAAGTTCTCCAGCCCACTGGCCGAGTCCCGAGATCGAGATGACGGAATTGGAGGAGAGGATGGTAGATTCCGTGCAATCTGTTCCCGAGGAGGCGTACCGTTTCTCGTGACTTTAGGCTGTTGCCGGTCAAGAAGTTGTAATATCCGTTGAAACCCTTCTCTGTCTTCGTTGGAAGAGTCTTTGATCTCCTCAACAGGAGGCACAGAAGGAACAGGTGGCTCCGGATCTGCTTCGGCTACTGGTTTCGCATTAAAAAATCCTGTGAACTTTGACGGTTTTGGAGTATTGGCTTTGCTTATACTCTTTGCTGGTTGTGCTTGCATACCATCGCTAATGACCTTGTCCTTCGGCTCATTCCAAAGTCCAAAGAACCCGTCGAAATTTGGGTCTACTACAAGTGGCGTTTCGACCTTGCCCTTCACCGCATTGTTGCTGAGCAGTGACGTAGAACGCTCATGATGAATGGGCAGTTGCTCCCCCGGTGACTCCTGAGCCGGCCCATTGCTGGCCTTCATGCGTTCTTTCCACCGTTCAAAGTCCTCCTGAGTATGAGACTGCTTCTTCTCTTCCGGTTCAGGCTCGGCCATCCATTCTGGATCTTGTTCTTGTTTCATTGCCCTATTCCAGTCTCGGTCTGCCCCGCGTATCCCTACCTTATCTTTATCTCGCCAGTCTCGTGTCTTACCCATGCTTCTAGTACTCTCCAGTGCTTCAACTTCTTGGCGCTCGTCTTCACGAGACCACGGGGCATCGAGACGACCCCTGCCGGGCCCATTACGCCGCGTGGAAGTGTTATCACCGCCCTCACGATCCACCTCTCGCCGATGGTTCTCGAACCCCCTCTGGATTCTTGGCTCTTGACCACTATCTCTACCTCTATCGTGTTCACGATCGCCGTTACGTCGGGATGGCCGTTCAGCGCCATCGCCACCAGTATTTTTGTGCTGTCGAGCAGCGGGCCAAGGCTCATTGTCATCCCTCAAACTGCGCCTATTAGGTATTGTACCTTGTCTTGATTCCCTAGAGCGCTCTCCGTCTTTATCAGTTCCTTGTCCCTCTCTGCCATACTTCTCTCTGTGATTGAATTGGCTATCCTTGGCTGTATTATCGCTATTCTGACCGGAAATTGCTCGGTCGGGAGGATCGAGGGGTTTGGAGCTGTTTCGGGTGCTGGAAGCAAAGGCTGTTTTAGGAGGCCCGAGAACAATATCCTCAGGAGCTAAGATAAATAGATGTAAACATTTATCTGAGTTTTTCGATACGCACTGAAGCACGCCTTACCATTGCTTAAGCCCCGGGATATTCTGCTCTCAAATAATCGATTTGTAATGCCATCAAATGTGTGCGACTCTTCCGCCTTTGCTCTGTTAGGGGCTTTCCTCTGGTTCGGATCTGGTACAGGGCTTAAAAACAATTAGTTAAAGTATACTCGTGCTCACACTGCGGCGTTATCTTACCCCATCCATTCCTCTATGGGAAGTAAGCCGGAAGGCTTGCGTACCAACGGAGACTCACGCAGCCGCATCAGGCCTTCGATTGTATAATGTACAGCCATTGCTAGACTTCTGTTATCAGACTGTATACTTTCGATTTGGTTTGCCCGGGTAGCCTTCGCTCTTCACGTGTTGTAGATTGCAAATATGGTCCAGCAGTTCCAGCTTCGAGTCAAGGTTATTGAGAATAGACTCGATGTCTCATGAGGCGGTTCCGAGTTTTAGTGTCTAGGCAGAGTGTTCTTAGAATCAAAGAATCGAGCTTTGTTACTTGTAGAAGTAGTATGCTGGGGGACGGGAGCTCGTTGAGGACGTTGTTTAGATGGGGGGTCCGTAACTATGTCGAGTCGATTCTGGTGGGGTTCAGAGACCACGGCGGCTTCTATTGCTGGTGTTGGAAACGAATACTGTCTGGCAGGATCTGTTACTTCAAGGCGAAATTGTGTCCGGAGTGATAAATGCACTGGTGGGCGGGAGAATGTTATGATGCAGAGATTTACAACCTATCACAAAGTGAAGCTATGATGATGATCACTTAATTCCGTCCATTATGAGGATTGTTGTCAATGAATTGCTGGAATGTGAAATAGGGTCATCGACTCTCAGATGTCATCTGAAGACTATCTAACACTATAGTAAATGCCCCTTTACTCCATTCCTTCACACGGTCGTGGTCACTGGTCTTGTGTGCTCTTGACGCTAAAAGTCTGAGTACATCCGACTCATACTCATTCGCCTCTCTCAAAGCGATCCGACAGCAGATCCAACTTAGCAAACCGCAACGGGTGATCAAAGTAGTGCTTCCTTCAACATAGGTGCAACGAAAGAGCAGTCGCATAAGTTTCTCATTACAGTCCTTCGGTAATGACGGCGATGCAGACATTAATAGCAAGCGTTCAAGGATATGACAGCGTCGGTAGTTCTCCATATCCTACAATATAGTGTTAGACAAATCTACATCAATAGAGACGAAAGAGTACTCACAGCCGGCGTTCGTAGGCCGTCAATCAAGACGTCTAGCATCCATCTCACCTCTTCATAGTGAGCGTCATCATCGGTTGGTGGATGCAACAAGACTTTGTCCACCCAATACGACGGCAGCTTCACTACGTTCCATTGGGGCCCTTTATTCAGAAACTTGTTGATCTTGGTATACATGACGTGCAGGGGGTTCGCTAAGATCGAGAAAGACCTGGCTGCGATAACACCCGCGAAATAAGGTAGAGCAGTTTTGGAAGGCATCTCTTTTGCAGTTTCGACTACTTCACCAGCAAGAACGTAAGTTTGTTGCCACTCGCTGTATCCTGAGGGCTGGTAATATTTAGAGCTGACTTGTGAAGATGATATTTTACGTACCTCAAGCTTTGCCATGAAGGTGACCAAGCCACTCTGTGCCTGCTTTCGGATGTCCTCATGCTTCGAGCACAAACAGAATATCAAATCTCCTACCGAGCCTTCTCCGATTGCGTCTTGTATATCTTTCTGAGTCCACTTACGCAACCCCACGTGATCTTCATCTTCTCCAGGAGGCCTCGAGAGGAAAGGTGCCTCAGGCGGAGCAAAGGCTTTCGGTTGTCCACGGGCTGTCGAGTCTTGATCCCGTACGATACAACGTGATGGGGCTAGATTCTCGAGTTTACCAAGTTGTCCGGAGTCCCCGGGCTCTTTCAAGGCCTTGCTTAGCATGGCACGGCAATCGTTGTCCTTTGCCTCATTTCTCAGTTTATCACGGATCTGAGAAAGTAGGGCTGGATTTCCGCCGGCGGGAATCGACAATTCCAGGTAGCGGGTAAGCCACATAGCCACCCCAACCGTGTCTGGTGCTGTTGAAGCCTTAATCAGGAAAGGCCACTGTTCTAGAATTACAATGAGTAGAAGATCAATCCTCCTAGACTCTATCTGACTTGACTCGTTGTCGCCTGCGAGACTTGTGAGAATGTCATAGTATTTGACTGGCCTCTTGACGAAGCGTAGGACACAATTGTCGAGAAATCCATAGAGAGTGTCCGAAAATTTGCCACCCTGAGATTCTTCAAGGCTGAGCACTAGGACATCGAGAGATGAAACACGTGTATCTGGCTTCAAGATCGCGCACTCCCTGATGATGGACTGTAATAGCACTTTCAAATTATTATCTGTGTTCGTTTGCCCACTCAATGCATATATCCGTAGCACTGTGGTGAATGGTGACAGCAACATATGTTCTAAAACACATCATCAGCAGGACAGGCTAATCAGTTGACACAAGCATGTACCTGTTTTATGCCACCAGTTCATATCAGGCGAGCGGCGCGCAATATCAAGGAGATGGTCAAGTTCCAGCAACTGCATACCCTGTCCTTTCAAGCCTTTAGCTTCTGACTTGTGCTCCTGCAACGCGGCGCAGAGCGCGACGGAGATATCGAATTTTTCATCCAAAGCCATATGTGGAACAATTTTGTAGTAGAGTGTAAGTAAACGAACAATAGCCTCTCGCAGCATGACGTTTCTTCTTTTACAATTACGAAACGTTGTGATGACATGTTTCATGTGAGGACATCGTTGACAAAAAGCTGTAGCGAGCGTTGAGGCAGCTTGGTCTCCTTGGCGCTTAGATTGGTCCTGCTGTTCTTGACTGGGAGATCTCAAGGTTCTCAGAGCCGTTTCTAGCTTCTCAAATGCTAGAACAAGTATCCTTACTGCAAAGAATGTGATTAGATCCGCACTCTGATGTAGACATCGCGTCAGGACTTTCTGAGAAAGATGTTGTGGTAAGATGTATTCTATGAGAATGGAAGGAGGGGAATGTATTAAAGTTCCATCAGTGTCTACTTGCAACGATTCCCTAGGTATTGGAAGCTGGACAGTGGACGTCAAAAATAGAGAATAGCCGATCCATGTAGCTGTTAACTTGGGTTCGAACGAGAAGGTGTTCTTTTTATGAAAGTAATCAGCAATCAACTCAGGAGCAACCTGAAAAATTGCAAGTGTCAGGTTGTTTTGTAACACGTTGGCGTACGGTTGGAGACCCTGAAGGAAAGATGCAAGCGTCCTATTCCGTACAGGCTTTTGCTTTCGATAGCTTTCAGAGGTCAGCGACATATCTCCAAATTCTTTGACATCCATATTATCGTTAGTAGTATCTATTCGTGGGATGTTCTGTGCCACAAGTACGCCGTACTCCTCATTAGTGCAGATTAGGAGAAGGAATACATGGACCAAGTCCTCAACATTCGTGCCTCCCACAAGTATTCTGTCATTCTCGTGGTAACTGTACAACGTGGCCAGCCGCCCCAAGGTCCAATCCGTGAACAGTCGACTTTTCGATAGACGGGGAACAGTCTCATCCTCGACGATCTCTCTCTTAAGCGTGTCAAGTATCCCTTGGATAATGGTAGGGGAGTCTTCCCTAATATCTTGAAACATGGCGCGGAATATTCTTCCCTGGGCTAGAATCTCGGTCTTTGTGTTTCGGTCCTGCATTTTGAGATTGGCAAATAGATACCGGAGCGCATTATTCCTGACTGAAGGTTTCCAATCGTCTGGGTTACCTCCTGAATATTCTTTACGCATGCCGAGGAAGACGTCAAGCTGCTTGAAGGTCACGTCTCGATGAAGATAAATGCCCTTGGCCGCATTACCGCCATCGAAAGAGACGATCTCGGTCAGTAGGCGTAGGCACGGCGATATCACATGCTCTTTGGGCTTATGAGTACTCAGGGCTCTATCAAATAATCTGATCTGCTCTTTTTGCAACAATGTCGTGCATAAAAGGTTGCCGTAGTCCCGGAACTCAACGAAGCTTGATATGGTCTTCAACAGTAATGCCAGCACAGCCACCACTGCGGAAAACAACCCTTCATTGTTAGAATGTGTAGAAAAAGTCCAGGTCTGAATAATGTCTGCAAGATAAAATGAGTTGCCTTCGCCGTCAGAAGGTACCTGGGACTTTAGATATTCCAAAAGAATGGCTCGGCTGGTCGACCTATCCTCAGTGTCTTCACCATAAGCAATCGAGTCTAGGAACGACTTGAACGCTTTTATCTCTATGTAGGTGTTAGGAGAGACCTGAACAGCGGCAATGGTAAGGGTTTACTTTGTTTGACTTGAGGCCCCTCATCCTGTTCAAAGGCCAAAAGCCGTTGCAGTGCTTGCGGAGACTTTATGTCTAGCACATGATTCTTCCTAACCTCAATGATGCCAACTTTCCGTCTTTTCGCATGCGGACTCTCTTCGTCCGAGCATCCAAGGCGTTTAGCCATGTCAGAATAGAGGAAATTCAATTTGATTCCGCGGAATGGCTATGTAAAAGGGTAACAGTGTCCTGTTCCACTGCAACAGCCACGTCCTGTTCTCAGACATAACAATGGCCGGGAATAGCAACGCAATCTTCAGTACCTCTATCAGAATGCCCTCTGGAGAAAGATTCTTTGATAACCGTACAATATAACTGTAAACAACTGCGCTAAGGTAATTTATGTTATCTAAAGCTGAGCCCTATGACGTCGAGTCTGCCGTTGTCATATCATACCTAGAGGAGTTTATTTTTGTTCCCAGGCGTTGTACATAACTCGCAATGTCCAGAGCGTAAGCGCACGCCCTTGCTGACCTCAATTGGGCTGTTTCGATCCTTGCGAAGGCTCAGCAAGATGCGGAATAAGCTTACCATGACTCTTGGACGTCTGCGGACTTTACCGCCCACAGCTTGGTCAGTACCATGCAATCGAAAGTATACTGTTCCACGAAGCCCATCAAACTCAAGATGCTTGCGGATGATACAGTATAGACCCAACCTCAATTCAAAAACCTCCTTCCAACCTGTTTCTCTACAGAATCCTAATACTATCCGACATGCTTGCCCGAGCTTCTCAACAAACCCTTTACCTCTAAAGCGCGGCCCTGTCTTCCGATTCTTCTATCGTTTCTTTGCTTACAGCGGCGCCTTTATACTGGTCAGTGGTGGACTTGTGATAGCGTTCTTTATCTATGATGCCTCGACATATCGTGAGGATCTGTCCTACACGGATATCCCAGTGTCGGAGTCCGCATTGAAGCCGAAAAGAGGAGGACCTAAGAACTTACCAATCGCGGAAGTGCTAGTCGACGACGATGACTGTGACGAGATGGCAAGACAAAAGTATAAACCGAAGCTGGTCGTAATAGGAAGCGGATGGGGTAGCGTTGCGCTACTGAAGACTCTCAACCCCGAGGACTACCATGTTACTGTGGTGTCAGATGTGAATTATTTTCTGTTTACACCAATGCTGCCATCAGCAACTGTGGGCACACTAGAGCTACGATCGTTGGTTGAACCTATACGGCGTATAGTCCAACGTGCACGAGGACATTTCTTAAAAGCAGAAGCGGTAGATGTCGAGTTATCCGAACAGTTATTAGAAGTCGCTCAGACGGATCTAAATGGGGTGAAGAGGCACTTTTATCTTCCCTATGACAAACTTGTTATTGCCGTTGGTGGGCAAACCCGCAATGTGAAACTGTGATGGTTACTGACCCTTGGGCAGGTTCTACTACAAATCCATATGGCGTGAAAGGATTAGAGAATTGCCATTTCCTCAAAACCATAGAAGACGCAAGGGAGATCAGGAATAGAGTGCTTCAGAACCTGGAGCATGCTTGCCTACCAACAACATCCGATGAAGAGCGGCGGCGTTTGCTATCGTTCGTGGTTAGTGGTGGGGGACCAACAGGCGTTGAATTTGCGGCCGAGCTTTTTGACCTATTGAACGAAGACTTGGGCCGATCGTTTCCGAAGATCCTTAGGAACGAGATATCGGTGCATGTGATTCAGAGTAGAGGCCATATACTCAATACATACGACGAGGCTGTGTCGAGGTTTGCTGAGGCAAGATTCGCACACGATCAAGTTGAGGTATTGACAAATTCTCGAGTCAAAGAAGTCCAGCCCGATAAAATCCTGTTCACTCAGAAAAACGACCAGGGTGAGACTGTTACTAAGGAGATTCCGATGGGCTTCTGTCTGTGGTCTACCGGCGTCGGTAAGTTAAAGACCCTTTGCAGTTTGCAAATCCAGATATTTACTGTCAACCAGCTCAAACCGACTTTTGCAAACGCATCTCGGAAAAGCTTGATATTCAAACAAACAAACACGCTCTTGAAACGGACACTCATCTCCGTCTCAATGGAGCTCCTCTGGGCACGGTCTATGCTATTGGTGACTGCTCTACCGTTCAAAACAATGTTGCAGACCACCTCGTCCATTTCCTCCGCACCCTTGCCTACGACCGAGGTAAAGACCCGGAGAAAATGAACATCACTTTCGCGGAATGGCGTGAGGTAGCGCAGAAAGTGAAGAAGCGCTTTCCTCAAGCGTCAGATCATCTACGGCGTCTAGACAAGCTTTTCGAGCAATACGACCGGGACAAAAGCGGCACCCTCGACTTTGGCGAACTTCATGAATTACTTCTGCAGATCGACTCGAAACTCACATCTCTCCCGGCTACCGCGCAACGCGCACATCAACAAGGTCAATATCTTGGACGTAAATTCAAGAAGCTAGCCCAAGCTGCTCCCGGCATGGCAGCTAACGAAATTCAGTACGGCGATGTTGACGAGGCTATCTACAAGGCATTTGAATACCGCCATTTGGGAAGCTTGGCGTACATTGGTAATTCAGCGGTGTTTGATTACAACGGGCTGAATTTTAGTGGCGGCTTAGTCGCAGTGTACCTGTGGAGAAGTGTTTATTTTGCGCAGAGTGTCAGCATGAGAACCAGGGTCCTGCTTGCAATGGATTGGAGCAAAAGAGCGCTCTTCGGAAGGGGTGAGTCTGATTTCGTTCAGTCGAAAGAAGATAACGTGGGTACATGCCAACGCTGACTTGAACCGCAGATTTGATGAACTATTAGAGTCTTAGACAAACATGGGGGGTCACGGAGCACAAACGTTGTATATGTGTGTAGATTACTTTACCTTACGGAAGTACCTTAGGAGATTACCAGATTTATACCATTGTTACTAATCAGCGGACGATCTTCGATCGCTAAGCTCTCTCCAATCGCTTATACGGCTGACCTACCTGATAGGCTGGTGCGGTCGACTCGGCGTCTGCAGGGGAGGTTGGTATTGCCATACGGATGTAAACACTAGCCACCCACAAATGGAAACCAATTTGTTTAGAGAAGTACATAGGGATGTTGATTCCCCCACAAGTCCCGGTGGAACTGCAATACAGTTCCTAAATGTTTGCAGCAGACACCGAGTACTTGTGCCAGCTGGAGAGTATAGCTGAATTCAAGAGCAAGAGCAAGTTGTACGTTGTTTCCGGCCCTTTCTTAATGTTGTACCTCCAATCTTCCTGAACATCTCGCCTAGCGATCTATGACCTAGCAGTCCTCTAGTGACGAGGGATACAGCTGAATGAGCTGATTTCTTGGGAGAAGCTGTGTTGGATGAATTGCGCGAAACTCCTTAAGCTCTTAGACTAGGACGTTGTCGGATCTCACCTCAGCTTATGGAGTTCCTAATACTGCGTCTCTCAGCCCATGTCAAGTTGCTCCGATAATCTCGACTCAGGCTGCACACTCGTACCTCGAAGAACAATCTCGCTCTTTCAATTGCACTGAAGGATCAACGGACCAAGCAAGTCTAACGGTTGTCTTTCATAGAGAAAAGGCTCGAGTCCTAAACGCAGACCCGCTATTAATCCGATAATCGCCAACATGCAACTTTTTGATTGCCTGTCCATTCTTGTCTTTTTTTTCGGTCTCAACCAAGTTCTGGCTTTCTCCCAGCTCGTCGATACATCCTCGCTACCAGAATCACTTGCGGGTCTACCCTCCTCATCTGAGATCATATCTCACGCCTTGGAAAATTCTCAGTCAGGCCTCTGCGTGAGTTTTGCGGTTACTTTTGATCGTAGTGTCTTTTGGTACCCCCGCTAACCCTCAATCGAGTGCGCTGCGCTGTCTTTGGTCTTGGATAGCAAGGTATCCTATCCTAACCAGACACAATACACAGATAGCCTCGGATCTTACTGGTCTGCTCAAGAGCGATCCACTTCCCCAAGATGCATTGTCGAGCCCCGATCAGCCAAGGATGTTTCTTCTGCTGTGTTTGTGCTAAGCTTGTTATCCACAAGAACTGGCTTTACTGATGCCTGCAAATTTGCCATTCGAAGTGGCGGGCACACTCCATGGAGTGGATCTGCCAATATTGAGGGAGGAGTAACCATTGATATGAAATTTGTCAACCAGGTTGATGTATCTCCTGACCAGACAGTGACGAGCGTCGGCCCTGGCAATCGTTGGGTTGATGTTTATCTCAAACTAGATGCTATGGGACTTGCTGTTCCAGGAGGTCGAGTTGCGGACGTTGGTGTCGGTGGGCTTACGCTTGGTGGTAAGTCTTGTTCATTCAATTGCGAGTAGATGTCTCCCAGGAAGAATTTCTTAGCACATGGGTGCTCTGCCAAGGCAACGAAGCTCTTATCATCCATGTCAAGTCTTCAGAACCTTGGATTTTCAACCATTAAACCCTCTGATACAAGATTGCGTCCCGGAGTACATATCCCGTCTTTCTGAGCCTTGAGTTTTCTTTCTGCAAGCGGAGTACTTCTACTTGAGCCGCGTCATCTAAAAGGCCGTCTTATTTGAGACCAGCAAGGTCCATCTTCTCAATAAAGTAAGAACCCACATTTGCTGACTCTTGGATTCGGTCATAGGAGGCGTCTCGTTCTTCGCCGCCCGTTACGGCTTTCTCTGCGACAATGTCCTTAATTACCAACTCGTCCTCTCCTACGGCAAAATAATCAACGCCAACAAAACCTCGTATTCCGATCTCTTCCGCTCTCTAAAAGGTGGCTCCAACAACTTCGGCGTCGTCACCCGCTTCGACATCAAAACCTTCAAGCAAGGCAAATTCTGGGGTGGCGCGGTCGCTTACGACATCTCCTCCCGCGAGCAGCACTTTAGAGCCTTTGAAACCCTTGCCACTGCAAAGCCCTACGATCCATATGCTGCACTCATCAACAACTATGGGTATGAAGCGGCAGCAGGAGGCTGGTTTATCGCAAATGACTACGAATACACCAAGCAACCCGCCGAGCCGTACCCAGCCACCTTTGCGCCCTTTACGAGCATCAAGCCCGAGCTGCAGAACACAATGCGTGTTTCGAACATGAGCGACTTTGCCATCGAGTTGGGTCAGGCCTCACCGCAAGGCCAACGGTAACTTACCCCCCCCCCCTCCCCCTCACTCCTTCCCCAACCTCAACAAAACTTATCGTTCTCTTCAAACACAGCTGGCTCTTCCGCACCCTCACCCACGCCCCCTCCGCCTCCCTCCTCTCCACCATCTTCGACCTCTTAAACACCACCTACCAACCCATCATCCACACGCCCAACCTCCTCCTCGCCCTCACCGCCCAGCCCATCCCCACCGCCATCACCTCCGTCGCCGCATCCACCGGCGGCAACACTCTCGGCCTGAGCGCAACCAGCGGCAACCTCGCCCTCACGCTCCTCACAGTCTCCTGGACCGACGAGGCGGACGACGCCGCGGTCAACGCCGCCGCGAGCGCGTGGCTGCGAGCGAGCAAGGCGGCGACCGTGAAGGCCGGGTCGGCGAGTGAGTTTTTGTATTTGAACTATGCGGATCAGGGGCAGGATGTGATTGCGGGGTACGGGGAGGGGAATCGGATGGAACTGAGGAGGGTGAGTCGGGTTTATGATCCCGAGGGCGTGTTTCAGAAGGCCGTGGTGGGCGGGTTCAAGCTCTTCTAGGATGGCGGGGGATGGGATACTGGAGGGTGGAAGGTCCGTTTGGTCGATGTGGTGGGGAATGTTGTTGTTGGTGAGGAGAGGAGTTTGGAGTGGAGGCTTGCGCCGCTTGTATCTAACGCTCGTTTTCATACCACCTATGTAAGCATGAAGCAAATACAGGCGCATCAAAAGGCGGACCGCAATCCCCCTCATCATTCTCACGTCTCACAAGAACAACCGCCGCGCTGGCAAGGCCTTGGCGCTGGCGGCCTGAGGCCTTGTGCCCATTTTCGTTGGACTTTCTCATTATACCGACCCCGCTTGTCCTCTCGAGGAGTTGTTCTCCCGTTCACATCAAGTATACCACAACTCTACCGCAGCACCAATCCCCTTGATTCTCAGGGAACAGGGTTTGCAAACGGCCCAGGTCCTTGATGCTGGGTGGGTGGGGTGTCTCTCTAATAACCGCAGAATTTTTTCGGCATTTCTTTGCTTCATATATAGATATGGCGCTGTTGAAATTCTACTCTGCAGCTGGGGCAATCCGAACCTCGCCTCCGACTCTGAAAAATCTTTCTCTATTTCAGTCGTCCCTCATCGACTATGTATAGTAACTCCGCCCACCACTGCCTCGCAACCCCCAGCTCCCCTGATCCAAGAAGACTTTGCTCGCTCGCGCGACATCTTTCCATTTTTCACAAATGCTTTTATCTGGCTGGTTGTATCGATTAAGTGCTTGCGCAGAAGGGGGATTTTGTGTGTTGGGTCGATAGTTGTGGAGGGTTGTGTGGGAGATTCTGGGGTTAGGATGGATCGTGGTCTAAAAGAGATAGAAGGAGCATTTCTGAAACAGGTATGTATTTGAATGCCATATTCTAGTTCTTTATATGTAAATAAGTCGAGAGAGAGGGCCCGACAATTGCGAATCTTGTGCCTGCTGCTGAGTAGATCTGAGGTATGGTCCTGAGGTGAATCGTATGGGATGAGAATTGTGAGTTGGCGATGAAAAAGAGGATGGGTGGAGGTAGTTGGGTGGGAGATGTTTTTGGGATTTTTTGATGTGAGGGATTCTGGGGGGAGTGGAATGCGGGTATGCGGTTAGCAAGGTTGGGTGGGCTGGATTTGAAGGATGGTAGGCGGAGGAGTGGTTATCCTGTTCCAGGGAGTAGACGTGCCGATGATGGGGTGGATGTCGGGAGTGTTTGATGGGTGGTGAGGGCGCGGAGGTCGGAGAGAGAGGGGTGATGGACTGTGCTGTATCGACAGGTTTATACTTGCTGATGTATCTCCTACAGAAAGAAAAGAGGAGACCGAGGACCCTTGGAAGCCACTGAGTGGAGAGCTCGATGGCGAATTGAGCCATCAGGTTCCCAAGTGATCGAAACGGCGGTTATAAAATTGTAATCAACACACAAATCAGAAAAGCTGTCCACATACCAAGCCGATCCCTATCTCATCTACTCAAATCATCGGACCCAAAAATGTTGATGTTACTGCTCCCACGTGGTTGGCTCTCACATCTTTGCTGCCATAGCTATCTATACCAGCTAACAAGTAGCTTTCAAGAAGCTTGTTTTGGATCATCTGCTAGCTTTAGTAGAATCCATGACAACGAGGAAAAATTTGATTCTTCTTCTTCTTCTTCTTAACGATGTCGTAAGTTCCAAGGTTACTATGTAGCTACACTGATATCAGAGTATGACGACTGTATCTAGAGGGAAACTGGTGGCCTGATTTTAGCGGTATCTAAGAGATAGTATCTGCTACTCTTCCGCTAGCTCAGATTGATGAGAAGAGGATGGTAGGAGACCTGAGAAGGCATTATGCCCTTGTGAGCGAGCCTATATCATATGTTGATATCGAATCAAAAGTTATTTTATATACCAATGCTTTCGGTGATATTCATGGCGATGCTGTTCTATCAATCCCTCGGCGGTAATTCCTTTATATTAAACTGCTACCTTTCAGTCCGGGGTTTACTCAGCGTTCAGCAAAGCCGTATCATGCTTGTAGTGGAAGTACTCGTACACTTCGATTGTTACCTTACTAAGGTTTCCTGAGAAATGGTCTTCATCACAATTCATAGACGAAGCATACTGTGAACAGATCAACCAATTCATATCGCAAGCGTTTGTGATGGTTTCATTTGGTAGCTATCACCTAGTGTCAAACCAACCATTCAATCAATACTATCTGTGTCTTTCGCAGCGAGACTGGATCTGAGAATGATTCCAAACACCATCACGTGCCTTACTCGAAATCAGAAACACAGCCCTTACCCATCCACGCAATGCGCTGAAACAACCTCCCCCCAAGGCCTCCTCTCCCTACTCGTACCGCCTCCTTCGAAACCCTCGCTATTCTCATTCTCCGCGCCCTCGGCCCACACCACAAACCCCACTGTAACCCTCCCCCTCTCCTCCATACCCGTTTCAGCACCCTCACCTCCGCCGCGCAAACTTCCCCATTCATCCGAGCGTTGTGCGACAACAAAACATGTTGGTGGGTGTCGAAATGTCAGATGTTGGTGGTCTGTACTCGTAGTTGCGCTGTAGATCCCGCGGTCTGGAGCGTTCTACGGCATGATTATTCCGCGAAATGCTCTAAATGTTTTTGATAGTGGAATCCGTCTATGTTGGTGCTTGGTGCTGGTTAGGTTGGATCTGTGGTGTGGTGGTTTTTTGCTTCAAGGTAGCGAGATTTGACGAGGGTGTTATGGGAATAGGGCAGGACAGGGTAGGGGGGCTGAGTGCGATGGATGAGATGGGCTGTGGAAGGAAGGAAGGAAGGGTGATGGGTGAAGGATGCATGATGGCTGTGTGGGGTAGGATTCTGGATGGCTGGGGGGTTGGTTGGTACATGGAAAAGGATGATGGTTGCGGATGATTAAAAGGTGGAAGGACTTACTGTGCTAATCGCTGCTCGGGGTTAGGGTTACGCGTCGCTAAGAAAATCAAGGAAAGGCGTAGTAGTGTATCGAGTTGTCCAGTATTTTCTTTCTCTTTTGTTTTCCAACTCTATCTATTTTCTTCCACTTCATGCGGCTTGAGCATCATAGCATGAGCCTTGGAAGTTCTATGTACTTGCAACATGCCTGCAGCTGACCATGTACATCGTGAAGAGAAAAAGAAAAAAAAGTCAAATCCATGAATATACATGTTATATATTCTATACGCCTCTACTCCTATATATTCATTCTATACAATCGTAAATTCTCAATTGTAGTCCGTAATGGTCATTTGGCGCGTAGCGACCGAGTGTGTTTGCTTGTCGGCCGCCGCGGTCGTGACATCAGCCGGCAGGTTCGAAACACTGCCGGCTCCGATGTAGGCATTGAATTGCGCGGTAAGCTGGAAAAAGACGATGACGGGCAACGGCGCGTGGATATCCATCTTGACGGCTGTGAGGGGTCCGCCGACGGTGCCGGTGAGATAGCCACTGTCAAGCAGGGCCTTCTGCGTAGCCGCGTCGTTGTTGATTGTTTTCCAGCCTGCATTGGCTTTTGCCAAGCAGTCTTGCTCGCCGAGAACCCCGGGACGGCCGTCTTGTGTCTTCATGTTGTTCGAAGGGCCAATGGTGGAGTCGCTCATGCCATACTGCATGTCAGCGTCGTACCACACGATCGTGGGGTCGCCGAAGTTGATCTCGTGGCGGGTGCCGGAGTTTTGGCTGGTGATGGCACCATTGAAGGCGACACCAGGGTGGAATTGGACGGTTTGGCCTGCTGGGACACTTATACATGCGGTGCACGTGTTGAAAGCGGTTGCTGGCGCGCCAGAGTCTTTTGCGACATCGTAGGTCATTTTGCCTCCCGAGGTATTGATGATGGTTACGAGTGGGTCGTTGGGGCCCCAAGGACCTGGAACGCCAGCATCACCTTGGGCGCTGATTGTGCCTATGCAGAGAGCCAAGGCGCAGAGGAGGTAGGAGGTGCGCATTTTGGAGAGGTTCGAATCTATGCCGGATAGACTGTTGTATGTTGGAAAGACTGGATATAGCTGGAAAGCGGTAGAGCGAGTGAGGAGTTTGTGAGTATTGAAAAGAGTGTGAGATACGTCAAGGATCACCAGGATCGATGGTTATATCAAAAAAGAGAGACAGACGTTACTTTTGTATCCAACAAAGGATACCTCCATGGCTTTATATTCACAGACAATAGGATTGTACATGGGGCTGAGAGCGGGTGATTCAAGCGAGAATGACCTGAGGGAGGCACAATCAGTTTACTTGTCCCATTCTTTATTCATCTAGAACCGGCATCCTTCACCAGGGCTTTGGCAAAGCCTCTGTCGTTTTGAAACATCCTTGCCATGATCCTGCTGTTGCATAACACCTTAGCGATGAAGCAATCTTCTGTAGCGCTCGGCCACCGTGTATGAAACCCACTCTAGTCGTTCTCAGAACCACTTGAGCAAATTCTTTCGTGTAGGAATGATACTTGAACGATGTTCTAGACTCCAGAGTGAAGGATCTCCGTTATTGTGTGTTGTTCTGTCTCATCTTTTTCTGGTCTCAACCGTCAGAGTAGAAAACTCGACCACTTCGAATCAAGTTTCGAGCATCGCTAGAAAACAAGTCCAAAGCATAAGTATTCATAGAGTGGTATAATGATCTGAAGCGATAAACAATCGAAACGTGGTAGTTGGTCCTGGTACCTGCAGCTTCGACACGATAAGAGAGGAACAGCCCATCATGGTGTCCGTCCAGCCTGGTGAGTAGCAGCCAAGAAGTTGGTCAGGTTCTCCGAGGTGTGGACGCCTTGACGTGGGTTGAAGTCGTGAGTACCTCAGCACGCTCAGCTAGTGGAGGCACGTACTGTAAGCACCGCCCTGGTGGGAGCTCTCCATGTTCCTGCAGATCAAGCTACTGGACAGCCGTGTATCAGGTACTTGCAGGTACCATCAGGTATTCTGTACCCGTACCTGCTTTATCGTTGGAGTTTCGTCAAGGATTGTGGCGATGCCAATCCGTGCATAGAATAAAAGATTACCGCACCAAACTTGGTGTTACCCTCGGTGCCCCAGCACAGTAGAATCAACCGATTGCTGAACTGTCTAAAACGGTCAACTCTGCCGACACGTAAGCTCGCTTGCTTGCTAAAATTGTCTACATAGCCCAAATTCGCCAACATTCATGTACACCATATGTGATTCATCCAGACTACCATAGAAGCTCGTTTAGGAGCTTAAGCAAAGCTTCTAGCTAGATTGGTCTTCACAAACAAAATCGCTATGGTAATTGGCCACACATCAAAAGCAAATGTCCGCCCAAAGCAAAGGGTATCTTCCGCGATGGCGCCGCATCTTTTTCCCTTTCCCCCTGGCCATGCAATGCAGCGCGAAACAAAGCAATTCTTAATGCAGTCAAGACTCAAACCTTGGACATGTGCGGTGCAACCCTCTAAGCATCGATCTTGAGTCTAGGCCCCAATTCATGGACGGCGTCTTCAATTAATCCCAGTCATTGTCCTCGTCGACGCTCTTCCCGCTCTTCCTCCTTTTTCCAATAGACGGTCTGCCTCTTGCTCTCTTCTGCGGAGTGCCAGCAACAGATACAGAACTCTTCCGTTTCAGGGCTTTTGGTCCACCGTTAGCTTGCATTGGGGTATCCCCTTCTTCCTCCCCACTTGGTGTCTCCGGTCGCTCGACCTCTTCCTCGCCCTCCGCCGCCACTTTTATCTCGTTATCTACTGAGAGTAATTCCACAAAATCCTTACATTGCTGTAACATGGAATCTTGGTTGTTCAGCGAATTGACCTTTTCGGCAATTGCTGCCAGCAAGCGATCGGCGTTAACACCCTGAACTTTGCTCGGAGCTCTGTTGAGGTCTTTGGGAGCTGCTTTGGCTTTGCTATCGCGTCTTTGCTGGCTTGCCGCTAGACCATACAGACGGCGGAGATGGGTCCTCGCTTCCCATAGGGATGACAGTATGATGGAGCCAGTTGTCAATTGTCGTAGTCTCATAGCATCGAAGCCTACCCTGGACGCGTCATCAGTGCCTCCGCTTTCTTTTGCCGCGTCACCGGGCGGCTCAAGGACCGAATCAACGCTGATGTGGAATATCTCCGTGCTAATGCTGTGAGCGATGCCTGATCCTGTACCGGCAACGATCCTCTCCATGCATCCAATAGCGTGGAGAAGCTCGTCCATCCGCCCGTAGTCAAACAAAGCTAGATTCTCAATCAGAAATCTTGAGTACAGTAAAGCTGAGGGTGGGTTATCGGACACGTCCAACTTCGCAAGGTCGAAATCGATCTTGGAACAATAATTGGACAGAAATTTCTTCTGATACTTTCCTTTGCTTGTCTTGATAATCTCGAACATTGACCGTAGCTTCGCAGTAGGTGGCTGCGTCGTACAGCCCAGAGGATCTCCAACAGTTTCTTGCTGATATTTGAAGGCCTCCCTAATGGCTCTCATGTATTCTCGTTCAAACATACTCTCGTGCTGCTGATGTAGATTCCGATGTTCTTGGAAAGCTACTTCTGCAATTGCTGGATTTGTAGAACTCTCCAAGGCTACCAGCGCAGGACCAGATTCTTTTGGATGCACGAGGCCTTGCCGGTTGATGCTCGTGATTACCTCTGTAGCTGTCAGTGCAGACAAGTCCTGACTGGCCAAAGCAATGCGCAGCACACTGTTTAGGAATCGTTGCGCAATAAGGGCAGACGCTCCGTCACTGTCACTCGCGGTCATGGACCCCCCAAGCTTTCCGCCACTTGGAGCGTTGTTCTCACCTTGAAGTTCATCGCACTTGACTTCAGCTTGATGCTCCTGCATTGCGAAGAATTCTTTGAAGCTCAAGAGCACAATATTCTGAAGTTCTGGGTCGCCTTCAATTAAGACTTCTTGGAAGACATTGCTGATCTGTTCTTGGTTGAACTGGTGAGGGAAAGACTGGCAAATCAAACCAATGCTGTTCAAAGCTTCGGCCCTAAGTGAAAGCGGTTGCTTTGCACTTGCGAATGGACTCACAGAATTGACAATCAATCCTGCGACCGAGACACCTTTCCACCATGCACAAGAGTCCCGAAAAGCGCCTCTGTTGTCTTCGAAATCGCAATGTTTCCCAAAGTAGCCAGCGATTCGGATGTACTTCTTCAGCCGATTAAGGTTGTCTTTTTGGCTTTGATCGGCAAAGTTGACATCGCCCTGCGCACGTAGGTTTTTGATCACCGAGATGGTGAGTTTGACAAGCTTCTCCGGGTCCTTGAGAGCGCCATTGATGGTCCATAGACAAGCGGCTACTTCGTTAAGCTCTGCTCTTCCAAGCTTGGAAACGCTACGAAGTAGAACATTTTGTATTTCCCGTAGAAGCCCATGCTGAACCGTAGGTATCACGGGCAGTACACAACGGAAAACAATGACGACGGATCTGAATATATTGAGATCGTCTGAGGTCGAGAGATTTGCAATGTATGGTTGCAGGTGTTGAAGTTGATCCGAGGTGAAGAGCTTAGCATTAGCTTTGGCGAACACAGTCAAGGTCTGTAGAACATGCCGTTGGTCGGGACGCTCAGCCTGCTCCTCAGTGTCGAGCATCATCTCAAAGGCCATAGCAACCAGGGATTTGCAAACCTTAAAGTTTGCGGCAGCACTCTTCGAAATATTTGATAAAACTTCTCGTATCAAAGACACCAGAACAGAAGCTACACTTTCACCTCGTTGTACTGTTTTAACGATAAGGCCTACTTGGTCTTTCAGTGCGATCTTATCATGAACAGACAAGTCTGGGGAGTCTAGCGATTTCCAGAACGGCGATAGCCAAATTTCTTCGAAGATCTGACGTGCAAGATCCGAGACTCCTTTATCCAGGTCTTTGGCCCGCTGTAAGAGACTGTCTCCCATGACTGCCTTGATGTCTTTGCGGGTACTTCGTAGGTACATATCTTTCAACAGTCTCATGGATCGCTTCCGTATACCTATCGTGGGATCGGTCGTTAAAACTAGAACTGTCTTACAAAACTCTAGCTCAAGAGCGGGTTTTAGCACAATGCACTTTCCGATGAGCATTAACGCCGAATCTCGGACCATTGATGATACATCGGTTGCGCATCTCATGATTAATACCTTGACATTTCCTGCACGGTCGAGTAATGAGGGATCCTTCTCTAGCATCTGCGTTACACTTTTCAGACTTCGGGTCCGTACAGTGATTTGATCACTGCTAATCGAGTCAAGAAGGATCTTGAGAATGCGGTCAAATTGACGACAGAAGTCCATGTTAAGCACCGTTAACGAGTAGGCAAGGCGACTTTGGCTATTGGATATGTCTTCTGGTTGACTGGTGAAACATCAGTGTTAGCTAGGCACAAAGTATTGGAGACTATATCTCACTCTGAGGTTATCCACTTGGATGTGGAAAGCATGCTTCTCAATCGATTCACTAGTTCTTTGTTGGCAGGGCTCGTGATCAGATTGCCGCTTGATACAGCCTTTGCCCACTGTGTCAGATGGTACCCTTGAGCACTTTTCGTTTGTAAATCGTCCGAGCCAGTGGATTGAAGGTACTCCATGACAGCGCGATATGGCCCCTCCCATCCTAGTAGTTCGTTTTCCTCTAACGTTCCCTCCATATGGTCGTCCAGGAGCTGTCTGAGATAGCCACTGAACGCTGATTCATGGTTTTCGAGACTCCTTGCCGCATGTCGAGTGGTTGCAACTAATCCGGAGATGGCGGAGCCCATGAGGCCAAGAAGCTCTAGAGCCATCGTCTTCGCCGGCGCTGCAGATTTAGGTTTGTCTGCGATTTCAACGGCGAAAAGAAGAAAAGCACGCAGTAAGAGTTCAGCTGACGGCCAGTCTGGTAAGCCCAGGACGGCAATGAGATCCTCGGAGAAAATGTCTAGTAAGTGGCGATGAGGCTGATCGCCTGTCTTAGAAGCCGTCATTGCGCGTTGCACAAAGAACCTAACCACATACTGTGCGTTTTTGGCTGCACTGTCATTTAGCACGTTAGCTTCTTTGGCTAATCGTTGTTCGGCTTTCCTGGAGGGCAAGTCTGCTGAGTCTTCTGAATCTGGGTCCGATGTGCCATTGTCCGATAGCGTCTTAGGAGAATTGGTATCTTCGTCTTCGGAGCCTTTTTGACCCTCCCCATTCAAAATCTGCGATGGCCTTGGCTTACCCTTTTTTACAAGTGCGATCGACCGGGTCCCGCTTGTTTGTACCAGCCTCATAATCAGGGCAGATACGAGCTGTATACTAGTGCCATCCGTAAGCTTAAATTGGCGTGCATGTTGTCGAGTGATAGGTAGCTTTTGCAAAGAGGTCAGAATCTCATCAAAGATAAAGGTACGTTGCTCAGGATATCCGGAAAAGATCTGGGCGATCATATCCATTGCCGTACGGCGTAAGGTTTCGAACTTTTGGATGCCTAAAACTGACTCTTTCTCGCTGTGCGCATTCTCTACGAAAAGTATTCGAGTAGCAAAGAATTCTATTGTGGTAACAATAGCCTCTGCCATATCGACTCGGACCAGAAGCTCTGACAAGAGCGCCATGACTTTGCTCACATCATACAACAGCTGTGAAATGACATTTTTATGCGAAGAAGCCGAATGGAAGATATCCGAGCTCGAATCTGTGCTTCGAGCTTCGACAACTGGTATGATGCATGCACTTAGTACCTTTTCAACCACACGTAGAATACTTTGCAATAGTTCCTCAGAATAAAGTTCTTTCTCTTCGCGACGTCCTGTCATCATCCTAACAATTGTCCGGGCAGACCGGAGTCCGGTGTCAACTGCTTGAGTCCTTTGTACCCACTTTTCGAAGTCATCTTCGTTCCATCCAGGTTCAATCTGAAGCTCTGAGGATTCCGCAGAAGTCAAAGCAGCCTCACAAAGTCCATGCAACCGACATAAATGATCCAATGGGAGATCTTTGAAAGTGCCAGTTAAGATAGCTTTGTGCAAGGCAGATTCCAGCTTTACGTGGACAGCTGGCGCCAGGGTGTGCCACTCATGGTCTTCGTGGTATACCGAGATGAAGCTTTCATTTAATTCCGGAGAAGTAGCCCCCAATCCATCTGCTTGTAGCTGATCCTCGGCTTCAAATATATCTTGTATAATATCTTGCACTCGTTTGAAGGCTTCGCCTGAAATCGCTCGCTGATCCTTGGTTTGTGTAGTCTTTTCGGCAAACTCAATCCCAAGATCTCGCTTCCTTTTCCTGGATGCTTCCTGTTTCGACCCACTAGCAGGACGTTTGTCAACAAAATCAGTGTGCCGATTCTCGGAGGATAATGGCGTGATGAGGACGACCGGATATAGCTTCGAGCGTTCCGCTGCGGAAAGACTCGCGCCATTTGTTAGCAAATCAGGATTTTGCGAGTATGCATCCCCATTGTCGGGTATTCTTCGAGGTGTTGTAGGAGTTATTGGTTGCTTCAGCTGTGTAACTGGCGAAGTGCCTTGGAACTGCAAAGGTGCATGTTGTTCAGAGTGATCTAGCACTGTCTCTTTTTTCAGAGCCGCAGCTTCAGGACTACTTGGTGTGGGATCTAAAAAAGCTTTGGTCAGTGATAAGCTCACACGCCCATCTGAATACTCACAACGACGAGCAAGATCCGTGTTGTCAAGTAACATATTAGCAAAGGGGCCGAGCCGAGCCGTATGAAGCTGATCGCCGTTATTGGTTGGCTTTGGAGGAACAGTGGCCCGATTGAGTTTGAGACCTGGAGGCGCCTTGAGTTTACTGTACTTGAAGCTTAGCGTCGGTCTTGAATCAGGGTGAGAGGTCTCACAAATTGGTAATGCTATCCTGGTCAAGGTAAGGTTTTATGCTCTTTAAAGCAAGCTGGGCGAGGCCTGACTCTCTCTGGCCTTGAGTAAGTTCTCTGTCTAGGAGTTGAACATGTTGCCGGGCGGCGTGTTGCTCGGAGGGAGAGGAGAAAATAGGCTGCGAGCTGGGGATGTTTGCAATAAGGGAGGGAATGATAACTTGTCTCATTAGCTTAGACTTTAAAAGGTTGGCATACACTGTCAGAATACACAACAAGCACCAACCTGGATTGAATGGAACGACGGAAGAAAGTGGAGAGAATTGCAGAGCCTCCTCTACTGTTAAAAGCCTGGTATGGCTTTCATTGACGCCAGTTGCCTGTCGTATGCCGTAGGGCGACAAGGGATGATGGTACTGAGGGGTCTTTCGTTGAGGCATGCCTCGATTATCGGTTGTTGGTGCAAGAAAAGTAGAAGCTGGTACACCTCCAGCATGATGATCGGAAGGCGCCATTGCCCAGAATGATAGACCTGGAGCTGTGCAGCTATGAGCACCATCCAAGCCGGGGTTTGAATGGCGGCATTGTGGTCACGAAGAGCGCAGACCTCTTACAACAGCGACATTAATGAGATGCTGGCCCTTACGGACAAGGATCGGAGGCAGCAGTGGCTGGCCCCGCGCTAAGCGAGATCCGCTAAGCCCTAATCTCGAGATCCTAATTGTATCCGTAAGGTACACAGTAATCTTTAGATCTCGCACAACCAATCAATGAACACCACGACAAGGGAGGTACGTTTCTAATCGACACCAAATAGTAGGAGAAGCCACGGACATCCATGGCTGCTATCGGCTCACTCGTCTTTTGTACCGACTGTGGTAATCTTCTCGATGGATCTTCTGGCGATAAGGAGGCCATTCTGACATGCGAAGTCTGTGGTACAGAGAACAAAGGTGTGCACAAAGACTGTGAAATCTCTTTCGTGTGCATAGACGGATCTCATTCATGTTCACGTTATAGATACTTCATCAACCACAATCACAACGAGATCAAAACCTTCGGCTTTCCCTTCAGTGCTACGATCCAAGCGATCAGCTGTACAGAACTTGACTGAGGAAGATGTTCAAACAACAGCTACGATCAGACAAACGTGTCCTGAGTGTGGTATAGAAGAGATGAGATACTATACGCTGCAATTAAGGAGCGCAGATGAGGGCAGTACCGTTTTCTACAGCTGCGAATGTGGGCATAAGTATGTTTACGTTACAAATCTTTACATAGATACGATACAACTGCTCCTGAGGGCCGCTAAACAACTGACTTTATGCTTCCATAGGTTCAGCACCAATAACTGAGCATTTACTATCCTTGAGCAAGATGCGAGGCATGTTTGTTCGGCTATTCGCTGGAAACAAAGACTATGGGTGTATAATTTGCTTCTTAGAAGCTACAACACTAGAGAAACCTTTAGTATCACTGTGAACAGCGGAAGAGCTGGAATGGACTCAATCACGCGAGGTGCAGAAACGCGCAGCATCATGACTCTCGATCAGGGTTTAGCATTGAGTTCCTACAGGTATCGATGTCTAAGGTTTGACCTTTGCGAGTGGTGAGAATTGGTCGTCCGCTATTATCGCGTACTCCCTCTCACCATTCTTCTCGAACTCGGCCATATCGAGCGCCACAACCACGCTATCCCTTACGACTTGTTCTGGATCATCTAAGAATCCTCTTAGAATGTCTTCAACCCCTTCTTCATCCCCTAGACTACCCAGGGCCTCCGCAGCCTCATGCCGCACCATGCTTTCCTCTTTCGAATTGCTTAGCGTAGCAACAAGACTAGGTATGGAGGCTCGATGTGATAACTGGCCGAAGACAAAAGCGACCTCGTGCCGAAACAGCGCGGAGGGGTCTTTGAAACCTGAAGCCAGAGCAAGGATTGCAGGGACTGCTGTGGGGAGATCCGGTGGTGATGAGAGATCTCTTAGTGCGAACATTGCTCGATATCGCTCGAAGAGAGGAAGTATGGGATCCTGCAGCTTTTCCTGCAGCTCAGGAATGGAGTAATCGCGTACCATCTGAGGAAGTGGAGGAGCAGGATCTATAGACGCAAAATCACTGTGCTCAAAATATCAGCTTTGCTTCTAACATGGCCAAAATATAGGAGACAAACCTGTCCCGTAACCTCTCCACCTTCCTCCCAACCCCATGTTCCCACTCTATCCTCCCCACCGCAATCTCACACGTCTCCCTCACAACCCCAACCTCCTCCTCGTCATCCCTCATCCCCCTCAAACAATCCAAACTCCCCTTATCCCCCAGCGCCCCCAAAGCCTCCGCAGCTTCATGTCTACACATCGAGTCCTCATGTCTGTCCTCCAACACCTGCCTCAAATACGGCACTGCGGCCAAATTCCTCGTCTGGCCCAAGCAATAGGCTAGTTCATGTTTTAGTAATGCCGAGGGAGATGGGAACGCGGAGGCTATGGCTTGGATGGCTGGGAGGGTTTGGGAAGTTGGGGGATGCAGGCAGGCGTGGTGTTTTAGGGAGAAGAGGGCGCGGAAGCGGCGAGCCAGGGGGGCAGATTCCGAGATGAGGGCATTGCGGAGGGTGAGGATTTCTTGGTTTTCGGGAGAGGTTGAGGGGCCTTCTGTGGTTGTTGCCGAGGGCGCCATTATAGAATATTTGGATTGAGACGAGGGGTGTTGGTTGAAAATTATTTGGAAAGCTTTTTTGGCGGGGAAGAGAACATGGATTTTGAACGGCTCGATCTGTATTAGCGTCCAAAGGCTTAGCGTTTGCTTAAATGTAGTTCAGCCCTATTTATGCATCACTGAAACGTCCAATAAGAACAAAGTGTTTCTCGAAGACAGCTTTCTATCAGAACATATTCATGCAGTTACCTAGGTAGGTCCGGCACGATTTCTAACCGCAATCTTTGCATTGTCATTTTCAGATACTTTTTCTTATAAGGGAGAGCACCCATTGCCTCCTCCCATACGCAATGATTAAGATCTTGGGTTTTTTAAACGAGGTCAAAAATACTCGGATATAAATTTTGCGAAGGTGATTGGGTACCCGTTTACATTGAGGCAAGCTTCATGCTATAGCTGTGTCACTGAATGGAATACGCAAAGAAGAATCTATTCCCTCTATTCTAAACATCGTTCCCATCAAAATCAGATGAGCGTAAAAAATTCACAAGAGCAGCTTGTCTCTTGCATTCGTGTCTACGTTGCTGGAACCTGGTGAAGACTGGAACCTACTCAAGGCAAGGCTATGATAGAGTGGGCTAGGTCTACCACCGCAAAGGAATAAAAACGGAACTCTCGGAAATGGGGCAGAAGTCTTTAATTGACCAACAAGAGTGGATTAGAGCGGATGAGACTATAAAGCAGTGGCTAATAATGATCTCTACTCCGATCAACGTGCTGGTATGACGTCCCACAGCGACCGTCGCTAGATTCGAGCTGTAATGACTTCATATCATCGACTTGATAAATAGTAATACCCTGATAAGTATAAGGAACTAAAACCACGTTGACAGCAGACCAGATAAACCAGTTATACCCGGACATGGGCTAGTATTCAATGACCGCTGAGTGTACCAAGAGAGAGTAGCCAGGTTGTGTTCTTCGGGCGTTGACCCTGCCTTCTGGAAATCGCCGGTGACCGTTTGACATCGACCAGCGATAGCGTTCGCTTTTCGAAGTTACGAATCAACAACCATCAGTAATTCCCTCAGAAAGAGAGCATTGTTGAACGCCACTTGAGGTAGCTGGCAGTGTTCAGTTTGTTGTTCCCTGCAATTTATAGGCACACCGGATACTTCCAGGGGTATATTGAGGGCAAAGGCGAATACTTGCGATAGCATATTGGAGCGCCTTATCTACCTATCCTGTCCTCACGTGCTTATCCCATCTTGTTTCATTGATTTTCAACGCAGAGCTGAGATTTGTCCAAACAAGAATGTAAATCGCACACTTGGATACTCGGTGCTCTACCAAAAACTCTGTACCACAAAGTTTGCAATTCGCTAATATTGTGGCAGTATTGATTATTTCCGTGAATTAGTCTGCAACGGATGGCTCCCGCCAAGGGGTTTTCACTGTCGTGGGCATATTGTAGGTGCTGGCAGATCTTCAGCTTATGTATGTCGATGTGCGCCACGTCTGCTAAGCGGCATGAAGAACGGATGCTCCATTCGCATAAGAAGCTCACCGTCTACTACCCGTTCGGCGATTGAAATCTCATGGATGGACTTGTCAAGGTGCCTTGTGTAGGCGTGAGATAGTACTGCGGGTGAGGCATATCGCCAATATATGTATTTTGTCGATCTATAAGCTGCCTGATATCTTGGAACTTGGTTTCCGAATCCAGCGCTAGCTCTACGTTGCCATACCACTTGCAACACGAAGGTGCGTACCTGAATTGTCATAGTATCTTCGGTCCACCGGTCGGTATCAATCGATGAAACTGTACGCATCGTTGACAGAGCATCCGTTCTGTAAGATCCCTGGAAAGGAAATGTAGAAAGCTCCTTCGTTTCTCACTCATCTATGGCTCCCAAAGCATGCCACTACCGAGTATGAAGCGCCCGGTATGTGTGGCAAGGGGAGAAAGTGAGAGACGCTGCAGACCTTAGTGGTAGTAGGTTAGCGATATCTTACAGGATATGCGTATGCACATTGAGAAACTTTGGACTGCGAGAGAAGTCGTGCTCGTTCGGTATCACTGCTGGCCCATTAAAGCGGGCCAACATGCGGTGGAGATAGAAGTCATGGTGAAAGTCTATTTGTATGGCTGGTTTGCCATGTTCTCATACTAGGTAAACTGGACCCTTTGCATGATCGATAACTGACGCTTTCTAGCCCATTTTTAAGATTTATAGGGTTTTCTAATAATAGACTTTGGTGATGGATATACCACGTATCGATTAATGATTTTGACGCGATTTCACTGGGGTTATTTTCGCTCCGCTTCGCATACCTGTGCAGGGTCCCTTGGGCCTCCTTTGTATCGTTTGTATTTGCCAGGAGTTCGTGTAGCTAGAAGTCCAAGCATGCTAGCCCCAGATTGTCTAATTGCTCTTTTCAGAACGACGCTAGACTGGTGTCAGCTTCAGAGCCAAGGTCGCTATAGAGGGCATCGATTCCCAGTGTGCGTGGACTACATATGGAAAGGTATATGTGGTTGCAGTAGTATCAGCGAATGCCATCTACGGCGACTATAATCCACTGCCAACACCGAAATATTTACAAAGAACCGACTTCCCTCTAAAACATCGTTACTTCGTCCCGATAACCTTGAGCTTCTTCGGGCTGTGTATAAAATTATTTGCATAGGCCTTGGGTAATATCCTCCGCTCGTTCGGTTCCTGCACAAAGTATTCGTACCCCTGCTTATGAGCAAACCGAATGGCGTCCTCCCGTGATTTGAAGTTCAAATGTGTTCCTTGAACAGGATCCGCCGACGATTGCCACCCCATGAGCGGGTTTTCCCATCGATAGCCTTTTCCTAGTACATCCCAATCCATCCGCCATTGATGCCCGTGCCAGTCTCCTGACTGTGTAGCTGTCTTCGCGGGACGGTATATCCTGGTATACTGTGAGAAAGCTTCGGTGACGGGAACAGCAGAAAGTTCTTCCTACCTGACTGTTCGTGCCTGCATCTCAACTGGTGCACCAGATATCACGGCTGCAGCAACAAGATCCCCAGGCTCACTACCATCCATCACACGCTTTGGTATTGGTGAAAACTGTCTGGGTTAGGTTTTTAGCTTGGTACATGTACGAGCGACTTGGGAGTTCCTTACGATGTTCCATGATCTGTCGGAGCGTGAAAGTCTGACCGGTGCTCTACCATACCCTCCGACGAGTCTTCGTGCCTGATCATAGATGAGTCTCCTGCCGTAGCAGCAGGAGAGTCTGAGCTTTCGGTCTTTGGAGCTGGTTCGAGAGTAGAACTCAGAACTTTATCGCTGGATGAATGACTTGCCCACCTAGCCTGGGTGGTCCTTATATGCTGACGGGTCAGTAAAGCAGATGGTAGTAGCCGCCCTCCACAACAGGGGCGCAATAGTGCCATGATGCTTTGTACAACCAGATTGGTATCAGCGTCTTAATTGCCTTTGGAGTCTGGACCTCAGACGTGAGTGGCTAAGCCCCTTCGGGTTAGCTCTGCTCGAGATCACGACCGCATCTCCGCTCGAGGTTCACCAACTGGGAAGACAATTGCATCTCGACAGGTCTGACACTGCCTCAACTATATGGGACTGGGCATTAGGGAATATCGATACTGACGGATACAAGGTGACTTCACAATGAGCTTCATAACTCGACGCGCTCTTTCGACCTTGATCCCGCCAAAGGTCCGCTCTGCTCCTGCATTCGATTGTGGTATATCACTGATATCTTGCTCTAGGTTGCCTCCCAAAGTGTGAGTATCCTACAACTTCGGCTACTTTGAGCCTCATGTCCATATACTCCCCCTCAGTGTATATCATTGGGGAAATAGCCATCAGTTGGGATTAGACAGAGCCATGCTAGGACGATCATGCTAATGCATTCAAACAGGGCATTGGTGCAGCTCAAGACGCTGCCCGTATGCAGCGTGTCGTTAGCTTCTATGAAAAGCTACCCCGTGGTCCAGCACCAGAAATCAAAGCCACGGGCTTGCTCAGAAGATATCAGGCTCGGTACTTCGGAAAGAATCCATCTGCTGCGCGTATGTCGCCTACCACCCGGGCTGCCAATGTCCTTGAGATATCCTTCGAGCTAACTGCCCCATCCATAGCACTCGCCCACATTATTGGTGCTCTTCTTCTGATTGGCTACTGTAACGATTACTATTTCCATCTTCGTAAGTACTGTATCTATCCCGCGAATCCTTCAACTGTGACGACTGACTCGAAACAGGTCACCACAAGAACAATGCGCACTAGCGATTTTGAGGTTCGTGTTGGCAGTGCGAAGATGTACATACAATAGAATCAAGCACTATATCCATTTCTTGCCCTTTACCAAAATACGTAGCGGCTCACTATATCGTCGTGAGCGGGAGATTATTGAAATGCTTTGCAATTGATGAATCAGTCTTTACCAGTCAAACATCATACTTCATCATCCTGGCCATAGAAAATCATGACAATGTAGCACGCAGCCGATTATCGATGCTCGCTCGATCCTTGTTGACCTGTATTAGCCATCGTTGTATCACTAGGTAGCTGTAAATAGGTAATGGATGAGAAAGTGCTGGATGCGCCAATATCAAACTTCATACGACTTCGCTGCCATGCGTTTTCAGGCGGGGTTTAAAAATTTGACACAAGCACGACACGATACAACCCCCAACATCATGTCACAATAAGCGGTCTTTCAAAGGATGGAGTTGAAAGACTTATCCAGCAACTGGAAAAAGCTTCAGGCTACACTAAAGCAAAACACCTCTAAGCCTCCAAAGCGCAAAGCCAGTGAAGACGTCCTACAACCGCAGCGCAACGGCGCACTCAAGCGCCGTAAAGTCGAGCCAAAGCTCCAAAGACCTGCTGCATGGAAAGAACAGGCCAGTACTAAACGTAGCGGTATGGGACTGGGTTGGTCAAAGCCTAAAGAAGCTACCCCTTCAGCCTCACTGGCTATATGGGCCAAGGACAATGATATCCCGGCCAAAGACCTTGCGGAAGCTTACGGTACCTCTATCAAAAGCACATCGATACCGGACAAAGAGCACGCGGAGGGTAATATCAATGATGGTCTCTCTGCCACGGCTGAAGCGGGCAAATACATCGCTATTGATTGCGAGATGGTCGGCGTTGGTCCCACCCCAGACACGGACTCGGTTCTTGCTCGAGTCTCCATCGTCAACTATCATGGTCATCAGCTCTACGACTCTTTCGTAAAGCCCAAGGAAGCTGTAACAGATTACCGGACGTTTGTGTCAGGAATTACGCCGCAACTACTAGAGTCCGCCCGCACGCTCGAAGCTGTACAGGCGGATGTTGTGCCATTGCTCGATGGAAAGGTATTGGTCGGGCACTCTATCAGAAATGATTTGGACGCGTTACTACTGGGCCATCCGAGAAGGGATATTAGGGACACCAGTAGGCACCCAGGCTTTCGCCAACTGGCCGGAGGCAAGACACCAGGCTTGAAGAAGCTGGCTCGTGAAGTCCTGGGCGTGGATATCCAAGGTGGAGAACATTCCAGCATAGAAGACGCGAGGGCGACAATGCTTCTGTTTAGGAGGGAGAAAGAGGTGTTTGAGCGGGAGCATGCGAAGAAATGGGGCACAAGCCGAAAGATCGTTCCGGAGGCTACGGCAAATGACATGGAGAAAGTACCTCGTAAAAGGAGGAATAAGAAAAAGGTTAGAAAGTGAAGAAATTGCATCTATCGCTCGAGAGAAAATTTTCTGTCTAGTTCCGGAACAACCGGCCCTCAACTGATTGCTCAATAAGAGCCACCATCTAGAATATGGGACAACAGCCCACCAGCTGGATGCCAGAAGAAAAGTCTATACCCGGTTTGCAATCCGGGAACTCATGGGGGAATGAGAACAGCACGCTCAAGCCGCTCGATAACGCCAGACCAATGCAGTGGCAGTGGTATATCAAGCCAAGTCCTACTATAGAGGAATATCTTCCAGCATCTCAGTCGCTCCTTCGCGGCCTACGGTTATGATGATGTCCCCCAAGGTCTTGGTATTGAAACCGGCCTCACAGTAGGTGAAGTAGTACTATGTGTGTGATCAGCGATTGTTATGGGGATATCCATGGTGAATGTTTACATACCTGCCATTTTCGCCTAAATAACTCGATGTCCTTCTCTGTCATGCCTTGGTGCTCTTCCAGTAAAGCCGACCGTATCCTGCTATCGAAGGTCTGTTCAAAATTTTGTCTCCAGATCCTCAAAGTCTTCGCATAGTGGCCGCCAATGTTCAGCAAATTGTCCACAACAAACTTGCCCTCCGAGCCTCTTTCTATACTTCCAACCAGTTGACTCACTGTCGGCAGATGCCCTCCAGGAAATATATATTTCCTTATGAAATCTTCGCCTTTCGAGTACGCTTCGTACCTATTTTCTGGCATTGTGATGCACTGGAATACGCCGATTCCTCCACGAGGCTTCAGCAGCCTATCAACGCATTCGAAGTATGTATCCAGATACTCTCGCCCAACAGCTTCCAGCATCTCTATGCTCACTACTTTGTCGTAGAAGCCTCCCTTGGGTGCCGGCAAGGCTCGGTAATCGCAGAGCAGTACCTTGATGTTATCCGAGTACCCTTCAGCTGCGATACGCTTCTCCGCCAGCTCTTTTTGCTCTTTACTCAGTGTCAAGCTCGTGACCCTACACCCTGTCTTCTTCACTGCCGCGATCGCGAAGCTGCCCCATCCAGTACCGATTTCCAGAACGTGGTCTGTCTCTTTTATCCTTGCTTGGGTTATGAAGTACTGGAGCTTCGTTTCTTGAGCTTCTTCGAGCGTTTCAAGGCCAGATTCCGGATCATCTTTGGGTAACCAGATTGGGCAAGAGTAGGTCATGTCTTCTGAGAGGAAAGCTGCGAACATGGCATTACTGATGTCGTAATGGGCGGATACGTTCAATTGAGAGTTGGCGAGGGTATTGGTGCTGCGGGCAAGATTGGTGACGGTTGACGCGATCGAGGAGGTCAATGTCGTGGCATTCGATAGCTGGGCGCGGTTGAGGATGAACACCTGCCCCGGTCAACACACGTTCTGCTCCTGCTGCGCAGGGGGCTCTTAACTTACCTGGAAAAAAGCAACCAAATCTGGACACGAGATCTCGCCCAACATGAAGCTCTCCGCGAATCCCTAAAAGAATTCGCTCAGCTCGTGCTCTGGCCAACAATTCCCCTCTTTCCCCAATCAACGAGAACCGCCCTCCTCCAACCTTCCAACCCAGACCGACACAGGAATCACTCTCACCATATCTGCAAACAACAACGCCCGCACCCAAAACGTCTCCCTCAGGACCCTCAACTCCGTACTTGGCGTCCCGTCTTTTACTTTGCGGGCCCCACACACGGTTACCGCGCCATCACTGTCCGTCACCACAATCTGCCCCACCACGATACGCCGCAGCAGACCCAGGACAGTGCCGCGAGAGAAGCGGACAAGAGGCGACCAGGTCAACGAACCAGCATAGGTGCGCAGCGAATCAAAAGAACTTGTGAGGATCGCCATTGTTTGCTGGGGCATGCGGGGTCAAAGACTGTGAACGGATTATGTGTGTTGAGAACGGCACAACGAAGGCGAATTGGGATCTCTACCTCACTACGCAGAGTCGGGGGATAGCGAGCCTTTGTACAGACAAACAAGACAACTCAGCTCAATTCAATTCAATTCAATCCACCTCGCTTTCACCGCACAAAGAGCATTCGGCTGAACTTTGCATTCAATTTTTTAATTTGCTGTAAACGGTCAGGTACATGAAGTCACCACTCGCAACATCCCTGCAACATCTCTACTGTCAGACACCAAAATGCACTAGCTTAGTGCGACGGTCTCGGGGTTAATGAAAGTTCCGCCGGGCAGAATTGCAGAGGACAAATATAATCGGCAGCTCTGTGGAAATCAAGTCTTTACCAACAACGTATAACTGATACTGTATATTGAAACAATTCTAACAGGAATTACCTTACTGTCGCCCAACTTCTCTAACTATCAGATATACACTACAGTTCTGGTTCGGGCCCGTGTCAACGAATGCGGTAGAGGAACCTTGAGAATTTCCTCTTTGCAGCCATGGTGGGGCTTTACGGCAACTATTTTGACACCACACCCCGCGCCCACCAAAGCGGCTCGCATAAATCTACCGGATATGAGGTAGCTCGAGCGGAGGAGAATAAGGTATCCAAAAACCACCCCACCCCCCCCGCCTCCGCTCACGCTCAAGATCCACCACCTACCCTTCCATCATAAACTCCAACCTCCGTTCCGCACGACTCACCGCTCGTAGCCCATATCACAACAGCTTCGAAGTGCAGGGCCAGAGGCGCTGTCAACTACCTCGTGGTAGCAACCGTCACCTGAGTCTCGAGCGCTCACTAGCCACACTCACCTGAGTCTCAGGCTGTGCAATGGTTCGAAGGACTGTTGCCGATGCGTCGACGAGGGGAAGATATCGCGTGTTTCCGGATTACGGTAAGGGACGAATATGAAAGTAATGAAGGGGTTCTCTGCTGGATTGTGAGACTTTGGAACCGAGAGATCTATGGGGACAGGAGTTGAGGATGGGGATTTGGGGATTAGGGACTGAGGATGGCGGGGAATAGCTCGGATATTCCATAGTAGCAATACGTATATTTGAGGGAATGGCTGGACCAAAAGTGAAAAAGGTGACCATTGCGCCGCCCAGCTCCACAACACACACACACACACGGGTGATGAGTGATGGGGGGCTTACGAACATCAACCAGTGATGGAATCCTGTCCGAGTTAACTTTTACCTACAGTATTTACAGCGGCAGACACCTATCAGAATAATCGTATACCTTCTTTTCCCCAATCCGCTCACTTTTAAAACTTTTCACAGCTACCCGGAGCATAGAAGAATCTTTTGATGAACAGCAGAGACGTAGAGCGTTGAGAAAGAAGGTCATACCAATTACTTCGCATTGGCTATTTCCTTTCTACAGCAAATGTATACACGGAGCGAGTCCTTATCATCTCCCACTCAATCCTTCCTCTCCTCCCCTACTGCAAGTTCACCTTCGTCCCGTTCCCCAGCAGCTTTGCCCGAAACAGCACATGCGGCTTGACCCTGCGACCCGTCCCCGCATAAAACATCGA
>JAABUR0100001627.1_pt1 | contig 39169 bp, 34 predicted proteins | sample 5560091 | NCBI WGS metagenome assembly JAABUR01 (sample SAMN10711879, study PRJNA513375) | rock metagenome | isolation source: Antarctica rocks | place: Antarctica: Victoria Land, University Valley sud | reverse complement strand
GGGCAGCCCCGCTGGTGTCGGGGGAACCGGTCCCTCGGCCGTCGACGATCGCCACCGCCATCCGTATCGGCAATCCGGCGTCGTGGCAGCAGGCGATCGCGGCGCGTGACGAGTCCGGCGGCGCCATTCGCGCGGTCAGCGACCGGCAGATCTTGTCGGCGTACAAGCTGCTCGCCACCCGTGAGGGCGTGTTCGTCGAGCCCTCGAGCGCGGCGAGCGTCGCCGGCCTGCTCGACGCAGCCGAGGAGGGACTGCTGTCGCCCGACGAGACCGTGGTCTGCACGGTGACCGGGCACGGGCTCAAGGACCCGAACTGGGCGATCAGCGGCGCCGCCCTCCCGCGCCGCATTGCCGGGAACCCAGTAGAGGTGGCCGCGGCGCTCGGCCTGGCCTGATACCGCAGGGCAGAGCCGGTGCGGCGGCCGGATCGCCCGCAGGAGCTACTACGGCCGGTCATGCGCTTGGTTGGCGGGGACGTTGTGCGGTGCGCCTGCCACTGGCCCATCAGCTCTTTGAGGTGGTCGAGGTTGCCAGGGTCGGTCGACGCCTCTGCGGTCGAGTGCGATCAGTTGCGTGGCACGTCCAGGGCTTGTCGTCGGCCCCCACGATGTCGACGTCCCCATTGAGCAACGGCCTTGCTGCAGGGTCGCTCATGGTCGGGGCTACCCCGGACGGGGACCCGATCACTTTCGATGTCGGGTAGCCAATCTTTCGCCTGCCGCCCCGGGGGTCGTGAGGTTTGCGCGTCACTGGACAGCGGTGGTGGGTCCGTGGCGCCGGCCGGGGCGGACCGGGGTCCAGTGCGAGCGAGCGTCGCCTGCCGAGTTCGGGGTAGGGGCTAGCTGGCCGGTGGGCTTCACCCCGGCCTGGGCAGCAGCACGACCCCGCGGCGTTCGGCGTCGGGGACGGGGCCGGCAAAGGTGGAAGGCGCCTGATGACCGTGCAGCAGTTGAGGGGTTTTTCTCTGCCGGCAGAAGGCGAGCTGGTGGCTGTGGACGTCGACGGGACGGCGGTTGCGGTGACCGTGCTGGACGGCGAGGTGCACGCATTCGATGACACCCGTCCGCATGCCGGCTGCTCGTTGGCCGACGGCGAACTCGACGAGCAGGACGTGGTGTGCCCGTGCCACTTTGCGCGCTTTGACATCACGACCGGAGCGGTCGTGGAGGGCTCGGCCACGTCGGGCGTGGGCATCTGGTCCGCGACATTCACCGCTGGAACGCTCGAGCTCGAAGGGCCCCGGGCGGAGGCTCCAGCACCTGAGGTGTCCTCGCCACCGGCACCGGCACCGGGCAGCTCGGCGACCTCGACCTCGACCTCGACCTCGACCTCGGGGCCGGACCGGGACATCACCGTGCTGATCGAGCGGGAGCATGCGAGCTTTCGCCGCCAGTTCGACATGCTGCCGGGGCTGACGGATTCCCAAGAGCTGGAGCAGGCCTGGGAAGCTCTGGTCGATCTGCTGGAGATCCACGCCAGCGGTGAAGAGTTCGTGCTGTACCCGGGCGTGGTCCATGCGGCTGAGCACGCGGCGCAGGAAGCCGAGCACGGGGTACGGGACCACAACAAGATCCGGGACAGCGTGCGCGTCGTGCAGGAGCGCACCGTTGGCAGTGCCCCCTGGTGGCAGGCGGTGCGCACAGTGGAGGCGGTCAACGAGCAGCACCTGCAGGAGGAGGAACGCGACGTGCTGCCATCGCTGCGCGACAACACCGACCGGGAACGCCGGGAGGCGCTCGGCCAGCAGTGGCTCACCTTCCACGCAGACCACGAGGGAGCGCGGGGGCTCAGCGGCAAGGACGCCAACCCGCAGGCTGTGGTTGACCGGCCCGCTGACCTGTGAACCCTTGTCAGCGTTCAAATTGTGGCTTACTGCAGCGGTGGCCGCTCTCGACCCGGGGTGGGTCGGGGACCGGGCAGGGCGCGAGCTACCAGGTCGGGCAGCGGCAGTGTGGGACCCCCCAAGCATTTCTCTGCAGCCACAGCTGATGAACATCCCTCGGGCGGGTCACAGCTGGCTATTGGGCGGTCCGCGTGCGGGAGTGCGAGAAGCCGCTGGTAGGCGAGGGTGACGCTGGACTTTTCCCGGGGGTTTGCTGAAGGGGACGGCCCACCGGGTGCGGTCATCGTTGACGAGCAACCGCAAAGCGCCGGGTGTCAAGGTGCCGGGGCTTCCTCGGGTGGCGGACCGTACGCCGCTTGCCGGCGGCGGGCGGCAGGGAGCTGGCATCGAGCTGGGCGCCGCGGCCTGTTCGGGCGCCCGGGAGCTTGGCGGCGCTGCCGATGCGGATCAGGTCGATGATGACCAGGGCCCGGTCGAGCTGACGCCGGTCCGATGGGTTCAGACGCCGCTGCGCGTGGGTGCACAGCAGCCGGGTCAACTGCCGTTGGCGGCGGCCGGAGATGGCGTCCCATCGGGCCGCTCCATGCAGCTGCAGCCGCAGCCGACGAGCAAGGAGCCGGTCCCGGCGGTTGTGCCGCCGGTCGTCCTGGACCTGTCGCAGCAGACGTCGCAGTAACATCAACTCCTCCCCGGACAGCGCCGACCAGGGAACCTGTTCCGACGTTTCGGACACCCTCACGTGCCGGCATGCGGCGATCGTGAGCAGCGCTACCAGCGGCACCGCAAGGGCTGCCAGCACCACGGTTGCCCTCACGAGGCGAGTTCAGTGTCGACCCACCCCCGGCGGGCTGCCCAGCGCTGCGGGGATGACCCGGCAGCGCTGCTGGTGGTCGAGCCGGTCGGTCCCGGGCGAGTGCGTGGCAGGGTGGGACAACCATCGCGGTCCGCCTTTCTGCCGTCGAGCGAACGCCGAGTGCCTGTTGCATAGACACGCATCGGACGTTTGCGCATGACGCGCAACACCGTCGGCTGCATCCGGGCCGGCGGTCGGCAGCGACGCTCACCCAGGTCGGCATGCTCGTGGCCGCTTGCTGCTGCGTCGCACGTAGCCACCAGGTGTCGGGCAGGTGCCGGGTCAGGAGTAGAGCGCGAACCACAGGCCGATGTAGTGGCAGGTCGCCGCGAGCACGGTGCAGGCGTGGAAGACCTCGTGGAAGCCGAAGGTTGACGGCAGCGGGTTGGGCCGGCGGGTGGCGTAGGCCAGCGCGCCGAGCAGGTACACCCCGCCGCCGGCACACAGCAAGGCCAGGGCAACCACGCCGCCGTGGCGCAGCAGGTCGGGGAGCACGAACACGGCGACTGCGCCCAGCGCGGCATAGGACGGGGCGCTCAGCCACCGCGGAGCTGAAGGCCACAGCAGCTGCAGGCCCACCCCGGCCGTGGCGCCGGCCCAGACGATGACCAGGATGACGGTCGCCAGCGAGGGTGGCAGGGCGACTGCGCAGTAGCCCGTGTAGCCACCAGCAATCGCGAGGAAGATCATCGAGTGGTCGAGCCGTTTCCACAATCTGGTTCCGGCGGGCGACCAGCGGCCCCGGTGATAGAGCGCACTGGTGGCGAACATCGCCACCAGAGTGGCGGCATAGACCGCCAGCGGCGTGCGGTAGCCGGCGCCGGCAGCCACGAGCACGACGCCGGCGACCAGGCTGACCGGCGCGGCCACGGCATGCAGCCACCCCCGCAGCCGCGGGCGGGACAGCCCGATGCCCGCGCCGGGCAGTGCCGAGCGAGCCGGGTCCGTTACTTGATCCGACTTAACCGTCATCGCGAGCCTGCCGGTGGGTTCGCGGCGCGATGACGGGTGCAGCAGGCGCCGCTCTCTTTCACCCCGGAACGGCGATCGTCAGATGTTGCACCACGTAGACGCCTGGCCGGCCCCGGTGGCTGCGTCAACCGCTCAAGGCCGGCCGCGAGAGTGCAGTGCGAACGACGACCGCGATCTCATGCCAGAGGTGGTCGGCGCTGAGGAGCTGCTCGTCAGGGTGGGGCCTGGCTGCTGGCGCATGGGTGGTCAACGGGTGTTCTCTGGACTTCGTACTCGAGTAGGTGAGTGGCGCCGGTGAGCGCGGCGGGTGAGCGACGGTCATGATCCCCCTGTTCATGCTGCGATTCGTGACGCCGTTCAGCTCCGTCACAGATGTCAGCCTCCGCGCTGTGAAGATCTCCTCAGAGGTCCTGCAGAGAGCCTGAAGCACGAGTGCTGTGCCTGCTTCCCAGGGCCAGCACTAGAGCCTTTGCCGAAGACACGTCCCGGGAGGCCGCATATGACGTACGACCGGCAACGCCGAACCGGTCAGGCGTCGTCCCCGAGAAGGCTTCGGCTACAAACGCGGTGCCGCCCTTGAACAGCCGGCGAATTCCGCTGGCCCGCCGAAGCTGAAACTCGGCGACCTGTCACGGTGTCGCCTGTACGGTCGCCTCCGCGGCCTTGCGGACGGCGCCCCGCTCGTCGAGCCAACCCCCGACCAGGCCGACGCCAGGCAGCTTGCCGATAGCGCGGAACACCTTCGCGCCGCGCGGTCGTTCGTCGAACAACCCTCGCAGCCCGAGCATGGTCCGGGCGAGATGGCGCACGGTGCTGCTCGCACGGTGCGGGGCCGGGTCGGCGGAATCGGTAAGTGCCGCTGCCTCGCCGTCGTGGGCAGAACCGTCGAGGGAGGCCTGCATCTCCCGCGGATTGAGGTCGAGTCCTTGGGGCAGCGCACGGTCGAACAGCACCCGCCCGAGCAGCGGAACCCACTCACGGTGGTCGTGCACCCCGTGCTCGAGGGCGACGGCGCAGACCGCGATGCCTGCGACCGAGGCGCCGAGCGCTGCCTGCAGCGGAAGGCGGTCGGCGGCAGCACCGGCCAGCCGAGGTGTAGCGGCCAGCAAACCGGCCAAGTTCGCAATGTGGGTGACCCACCACTCGGCCCGTTCGTCGGGTGTCCGCTCTGCCCAGTGCTCGCCGCCAGGTGCGTCTGCCAGCAGATGCCCAGCTGCGCCGGCGAGCCGACCGGTCGAAGGCCCTGCTGGCGTCCTTCCCCAACCGAGCCAACGCTCGGGGTTGCGCAGCACCACGTCAGTGAGGGCCGCAAAGCGAGAAAGGACGGCAACCAGAAGCTGATCGTTGTCCGACGCCGCTTGCGGAGCCACCATCTGAGCCTAGCCGTGGGGACGGGGGCGCGATCACGCTCATCTGCAGACCCGGGCGGACGATCATCCGCCTAGCGGTGCAACCCGCACGTGCATGTCGGTGCCGCCCCGAGACGTCGGCGCCCGGCCTGCCCGAGGCGGTAGTGGTCGGTGCCCAGCGAACTCGGACCGGCTGGCCGGCGAACGCGGCCTCGAGGGGCGGCTCGGTCGTCACACCCGGCACAACCCCTCGCGCTGGCTATTGCGTGGGGTGCTCGCGGGTCAGGAGCGTCGTGTCCGCGGCGGCTGCTGCGTCATTCCCAGACCGGCTCACTCGGCGCTCCTTTCGCCAGTTGCCACGTTCGTGGCACGGTGACGGAAAGCGCCCGTCTGCTGGTAGTGCTCGTCGCCCACGGCCGCGGCTTCCAGCCGGTGCATCAAGTTGGCCAGCGAATCGTCGAACTCTTCTTTGGAGTCTTCCTGGGACAGCTGCGGGCGCAGCCTGAGCAGCGCCGGATAGCCCGCCAGCGGGTCGTCGGGTTGCTCGACGGTGCTTTCGTCGCCCTCGATCGGGCTGATGTCAACGCCTTGAGCGGCTACTTCCAGCAGCAGGTGGCCGAGCAGGAAGCCGGTGAACGCGCGGTAGGCGTACACCGCGGTGTCGTCCGAGAAGCCCTCAGAGCTCAGCGCGGCCAGGAACGACTCGATCCAGCGAAGGCTGCGAAGCGGTGGCCGGACCCAGGGGGCGGTCGGTGGCCGGGTGGCGACCAGCGGAAACAGGTGAGGATGGGCGAGCGCCATCCTGCGCAGCCCGTACGCGAGCCGGCTCAGGTAGTCCCGCCAGCCGCCGGTGGGAACTAGCGGCACCTCGGGGTCGGCGTAGAGCTCGTCGACGACCAGGTCCACGACCCAGTCGATCAACCGCTCCCGGCCCGGGACGTAGCGGTAGAGCGCCATGGCCTGCACGTCGAGCTCGCGGCCGAGGCGCCGCATGCTCAAGGCGGCCAGACCGTCGCGTTCGATCAGCGCCGACGCCGCGCCCAGAACCGCCTGCCGGTCCAGCCGGTGGCTGGCGTGCCGGCCAGGACCACCCGGGGCCTCGTGGGGGGACGCCCTGCCGCTGACTGACACGAATTCGCGCTCCGCTCGGATCCTGCCTGGGCTCCCGGGCAGAAGCGACCGGCTGAGAACGTCTGGTTCCTGGCAACTTGAGCGGTTTGACCCCTACGCGGCCTGGCCCGCCCCGCCACCCTGGCATACCTGTACGACTGCCGACGGGCGGATGCGAGTCGCGGCTGAGTGCTTAGCTCAAGCCGTCTTTGAGGTTCTCCCCAGCGTTCTTCAGGTTGCCCTTGGCGGTGTCGGCCTTGCCCTCGGCCTGCAGGTTCTTGTTGCCGGTGCGTTCGCCGGCCTTCGCCTTGACCTGCCCCTGGACCTGTTGCAGCTTGTTCTTGGCCTTGTCAATGAAGCTCACGGCTGTCTCCCTCTGGTAGACGAATCTGAGTCGGCGGTGTGCCGGATCCGCCGTGTCTCCAGTGCCCCCGGCGGCTGCTGGTGCACTGCTGAGCCGGCGGCGCACCGGGCAACCTGCCGCCGTTTGCCCCTCGGTCTTCCCTGCCGCGGGCACCGTGCTCGCCGACGAACCCGCTGGTGGCTCATACCCGGCGACAACCCAGAGACACCGTAAACGTCGAGTATCGGCTGCCGGCAAGTAACCGCACAGTCCTCGCTTGCCAGCCGCTCGGCTCGGGCGAGTCTTTCCCGGATGTTCCTCCCCGTCGGCCGTTTTACGGTGTAGACCTGGGAAAGGCTCTGGTTGCCAGCCACCGCCACATCGGGGCGCCAACCACCGGACCGTGAACCACGAAGGGACCAAGCATGCCCATCACCGACCCCGACAGGCTCGACGGAGCCACGGTCTACGGACCCGGCGGCGACAAGCTCGGCAAGATCGACGCGGTCTATGAGGACAACGACACCGGCCGCCCGGAGTGGGCAGCGGTCAAGACCGGGATCTTCGGTGGACACGTCTCCCTGGTCCCGCTGTCCGCAGCGGAGCAGAACGCCGAGGGTCACCTGACCGTCCCGTTCGACAAGGAAGCCGTCAAGTCCGCTCCGCACCACGACCCCGACGCCGCGCTCTCGACCCAGGACGAGAAGGACCTGTTCACCCACTACGGCATCCCCTACGGCGGGCAGACGGTCACCGCGACCGGCGGCCCCGGGCAGGCGAGCGGGCAGAGCGCGCCGCCGGCGCCGCGCGCGGGTGTGCAGGGCAGGGACACCTCCGGGCCGGTGACCGACGATGCGATGACCCGCTCGGAGGAGCGGCTGCACGTCGGCACCGAGCAGGTCGAGGCGGGCCGGGCCCGGCTGCGCAAGCGGATCGTGACCGAGACCGTGACCCAGACGGTGCCGGTCTCGGTCGAGCGGGCCACCGTCGTCCGAGAGCCGATCACCGAAGCGAACATGCCTAACGCGATGGACGGCCCCGCCCTGTCCGAGGAGGAGCACGAGGTGGTGCTGCACGCCGAGCAGCCCGTCGTGCACAAAGAGACAGTTCCGGTCGAGCGGGTCCGCCTGGCGACCGAGACGGTCGCCGAACAGCAGCAGGTGTCCGAGCAGGTCCGCAAGGAGCAGATCGAGCAGGTCATCGACGCACCCGACGAGCGACCCGGGCGCTAGCCGGCCGCCTCGCCCTGCCAGCCGGGAGCTGGCAGGGCTAAGCGCGGGCCGGCGGGCGCTGGAGTGCTGATGGGCTGCCGGTAGCCGCCGGTGCGGGCCGCCCGAGGATGCGGCTACTGCTCGCCGGGCTGGTTCCTCACCCGCGCACGTGATCGCGCCAGTCCGTCTTGTGGCACGCGACCTGCGCCATCCTGCCCCTTGCACAGCAGCCGGGCCCTGGCTCTGCAGACGCCACGTCATGGACAGCGGCGCCCAACGTGTTCATCACGGGAGCGACGCGCACTTGGCGGCCCGCAGCCGGCACGGCGCCCCCCCTGTCAGGGCCGAAGCACGACCTCTGGAGAGCTGACGATGATGACCGACCCCGCCCGCCAGGCTTCCGCTGTGGAGACGGCGCGCGCAGAGGAGCGAGCGCAGATCACCGCCGTCTGGGTGGCTGCCGAGCGGGTGTCGTTCGAGCGCCGCATCGTGACCGAAAAGCGGCAGGTGGAGCTCACCGTGCGCCGCGAAGAGCTTGTCGTGCACCGCACGGCGCTGCCCGATGCCGCACCCGATCAGCCGCCAGGTCAGGCGGCGTCCCAGCCGCCGCTGGTCATTGTGCTGCACGAGGAGGTGCCGGTCGTGCAACTGGCGGTGCAGCCCTACGAGCGGGTCACCGCCGTCGTGGAGCAGGTCACCGGGCAGCAGACGGTGAACGCAGAGCTGCGCCAAGAGCATGTACAGATCCACACCGGCCGGGGCGCGGGGCGGCCGCCGCAGGGGCAGAGCTGACAGCAACGGACTGTGAGGCGACGGCCGCGACCTGACGTGTCAGCTACCGCGCCGGCTGCTACCTGCAGGGCCGCGAGGCTCTTAGCAGCGTGTGTTCGCCCGCGGATGGCACGTCAAGTCGCAGGGTTCCCTTGGCGCGGACCTCAGCTTCGGAATGGCGAGGGGCGCAGCAGACGTCACCCTTTCGGGGCAATTGTCAGCTGTTGCGTCATGGCGGCCGGTCGGGCACGTGTCAGTGGTGCAACGGGTCACCGCGACCCAGCTCGCCCGCCGGTGAGCTTGCCCAAGCCTTCGGGAGTACCTGCCATGTCGCATACACCCGCACCGCCGTCGCCGAACCGCACCGGCGCTGTCGCTGCCACCCCCGACCGGCGTCGCCGCCCGGCGTGGCTGATCCCGCTGCTGGGGCTGCTGGCCCTGGCGCTGCTCGCGTTGGCGCTGTACGCGTTGCTGCACCACTCGGGCAAGAAGAGCGTGACAGCGCCGGTCGCTGCGGCCAGCCCGACCGGGGCCGGTAGCCCTTCGGGCTTGCCGGCTTCCCCGTCGTCGGGGACGGCATCCGGCGGAGCGGCACCCGGCGCGGGGGCGGGCAGCGCGCCGGCGAGTGCGGGTAGTGGCGCGGCCGGCGGGAGCGGCGCTGGTTCGGCAGCCGGTGGTGCTGCCCTGGTCGGCGGCGGCGGGGTAGCGGCCAAGGCGGCGACCGGCATCGAAGCAGGCACCTCTGCTGGCAGCTCTGCTGCCAAGGGCGCGGGGTCGGCTGCTGCCGGCACCGCGCAGGGAACGGTGCTGTTCGCGAGCGACTCGGCAGCGTTGGACGCCAATGCCCGCCAGGTGCTGGCTGCTGCCGCCGCCCGGATCAAGGCGCAGCACCCGTCGAAGGTGACCGTGACCGGCTACACCGACGTCGTCGGCGGCCAGCCGACCAACACCGGGCTGTCGCTGCAGCGGGCCGAGGCGGTCGCCTCAGTGCTGCGCACCGACCTGGGTTCCACCCCGCCGGTAACCGCCGCCGCCAAGGGCCAGGCCGACCCGGTCGCGTCGAACAGCACCCCGGATGGGCAGCAGCAGAACCGCCGGGCGTCGATCACCACCAGCTAGCCCCGGCTGCATCACACTGGCCTTCCGCAGACCCGTTTCGAACGCCGACCCGTAAGGAGCATTCATGGCGACCCTCGCCATCGACTACAAGACCGGCGTGAACAGCGCCTGGACCAACATTGCGACGTTCATCCCCAAGCTCGTCGTCTTCCTGATCATCCTGGTCGTCGGCTATGTCGTCGCCAAGGCGATCGCCAAGATTCTGACCAGGGTGCTGCAGAAGGTCGGGTTCGACAACCTGGTCGAGCGCGGCGGGGTAAAAAAGGCGCTCGCCAAGTCTGAGTATGACGCCGCCGGCATCCTGTCCAAGGTCGTCTTCTACGCGATCATGCTGTTCGTGTTGTCGACGGCGTTCGGGGTGTTCGGCACCAACCCGATCAGCGGCTACCTGCACTCGGTGATCGCCTACCTGCCGCTGGTGTTCATCGCCATCGTCATCCTGGTCATCGGCGCTGCGATCGCCGCCGCCGCCAAGGCGCTGATCGAGAACAGCCTCGGCGGGTTGTCCTACGGCACTGTGCTGGCGAACGTCGCCTCGACCGTCATCATCGCGCTGTTCGCGATCGCCGCTCTGGACCAGCTTCACATCGCCCGGAACGTGGTCGACGCGCTGCTGTACGCCACCCTCGCTGCCATCGTGGGTGTCGTGATCGTGGCTGTCGGTGGCGGCGGGATCTCCACGATGAGCGGCCGCTGGCAGGCGATGGCGGACAAGTACGATCAGGAGAAGGACAACATGCGCCAGCAGGTCCGCTCCGCGCCGAGCATCCGCCAGCAGGCGCAGCAGGCCAAAGCCAAGGCGCAGTCCGCGACCAGCAGCGACGGCGGCGGCTCCGGCGCTGGTGCACGCCGCCAGTAGGCACCCGCATCCGCCCCTGTCATGGAACGGCAGAGGGCCGACCGGCGGCTGCACTACGGCGACCGCCGGGGTCGCGTTACCTGCTCCGGCAGCACACGCACCTGCCCAAGGCCCGCTTGTCCGCCAGCCGGTAGGGGCCGGAATCACACCCAGCAACCCAGTCACTGCTGTCAACAGAACGGAAACGACCATGCCATCCAGTCCTGCCCAGCTTCGTGCCACCCCCCAACCAAGAAGCCGGTTCCTGCCGCTTGCGCTGCTGCTCGCCCTGGCGCTGCTGTTCACCGGGGCGGCGGCGTGCGGGAGCAAGACCTCCACGACCTCCAGCGGCTCGAACGGCACTAGCTCAAGTTCGGGCTCAAGTTCTGGGTCTGGTTCCTCAGGTACGCAGAGCAGCAGCACCGCCAGCGGGGCGACGTCCGCGTCGTGCACCGCCGTCGGCAGCAAGAGCGTTCCCAAGACCCGGGTCCTAGGTGACCTGGGGATTTCAGCGGGTGCGTTCCACCGCTACATCTACAAGCCGATCCATAGCGGTTCGTTCACCGGCGCGACCAAGACCAAGAAGGTCGTCACCTTGGTCAAGGGCGCTGTCGCAGCCGGTGCCATCGCCCACTTTTTGGGCAATGCGATCGACAACGCCCGCTCGGACGCCACACTGTGCAAGCACGTGCCGAACATGACTCAGATCAAGACCAAGCTGACCGCCATGGGCAGCCAGCTGCGCGGCGGCAACACCTCCCAGGTCGACTCCACCAACAGCTCGTTCAGCCAGCTGCAGCACCAGACCGGGTTCACCCCCAACGACAACGCCACCGTCCCGGGCGTCGGCTAGACACCGCGGACGAAGTAGCACGGCCAGCACCACCAGTACGCCCGCCGCCGGTGGTCAGGGAATGCCCCCCTGGCCCACCGGCGGTGCGCCGTTGGGCGGTGCCAGCACGACGAGATCAGGCATCGAAGCGAGCTCGCTCTGGCCTGGGCAAGTAGTAGTTCACGGTTGACGCAGCGACTCAGCCTGGATCTGGATGTGGATGCCCTGGCTGTCGAGCTGCCCTGCCCCTTCACGTGCGTCGACAGCGTCCCGGCCGGCGAAGCCCGGGCGGTGCGCGACCAGTACACCGGTGAAGCTGACCGGGTGACCCACGAGCACCGGCCGGCTGATCAGAGCCGGATCGGTCACGTGCACGTAGACCCGGTCAGCTGGCGTCGTCCCAATCCAAAAACCCGGGTAGGACACGACGGACTGCACCGGCGCACCTCGCGCCACGACCCGCTGCCCGGCGAGCCTGGCGACGTTGCCGAGCGCGACAGGAGTCCCGTCAGCTGCTCGTAGCCAGCCCACCGCCCTAGGCGTGGCCGTGGCCCTTGGCGTAGGCCCGGGCGTGGCTGTGGCTGGGGGAGGCTGGACGGCGGTGGCCGCGGCCGCGGCTGGCGGAGTCCGGGGCGCCTGCGAGTGCTGTGAGCTGCCGGTGCCGAGGATTGCGAGGGCAGCGATGGCGCCGGCGACGCCGACCGCCGCGCTCGCCTGGGCTGCTGGGTGCTGGCTCACCCGGGCTACGCGCCCACCCGCTGCACCGAACAGCACCAGCGGCGCAGTGGCGATCCCAGCCAGAAAGCTGCTGCGCTGTGCCAGCGGCGGGATCAACTCCGCGCAGGCCGGGCAACCAGCCAGGTGGCCGGCGGTGTCCAGGGCGCGTTGCCGCCGCAGGTCGCTGGCCGATACTGCCAGCAGCACCGGGCGGCACAGCTTCGTCGGCAGCTGCGCCTTTCGCAAGGCGATGACGTAGTCCACCCGCAGCCGGGCCCGGGATCGCGCCAGCCGTGCGGCGACCGCCCCCGGCGTCGTCGAGTCCCGCTCGGCGAGGTCGGCGGTGCTGACCCCGTCTGAGTGGGCCACCAGCGCTTCACGTTCTGCCGGTTCGAGCCCGCCGAGTGCACTGCTCAGCGCCCGGGAACGTTCCGCGGCGAGCACCTCGTCCTCGGGCTGAGCGGCGTCGGTCAGGTCCAGGAGCCGGTGCTGGTTGCGCCGGTCCCGGGCCGTCGCCCGGAAAGCGTCGACCGCCAGGTTGCGGGCGGTGGTGATCGCGAACGGCAGCCGCGCCGCCGGGTCCAGCCGGACGGCTGCGACCAGCACCCTGGCGAGTGTCTCCTGGGCGACGTCCTCGGCCGCGTTCCACCCGCAGCCGCGGGACACGGCCGCCCGGCGTGCCGCCTGCGTCAGCTCGCTCGCCTCCGCCGGGTCGATCGGGCTGATCATCGGCGCCCGGGACAGGGCCGGCTGAAGACCTCAGCCGGCAGCGGGTAGCGCTGCGGCCCGCTTGTCATCTACCGCTCCTTCCCGCGCAGCCGAGGCCCGGCACGTAACAGCCATCAATCTCTCACGAACGGATCAAGCTGATTGCTCACACCGCCGGTCCCGTGATTGTCATCGGAGGTGGCCGGCCCCTCGTGCGTGCGCCGCCGGTCCGAGAGGGTTAGCAGTCGTTCGACGTCCTTTGGATCGATCCTGCCCACACCGAGCCCGCTGTGGGACCAGACGGCCGACTGCGCCTGCCGGTGAGGCGGCATGGGGCGTGTGCGTCATGGACGGGCCGCGGGTGCGTGTCTGTAGCGAACGGGTGCATCAGCACCCCGGAAGCGCTGGCGCGGCCGTTGTGGTCGTTCGTCGTCGATGGCCAGCCAGCCGGCCGGTCAGCAGCAGTCCCACGTAGAGGAGCAGCATGCCGCATCCCCGCACGATGAACCCCGACCATCTCGAGGGCCTGCAGGTCCTGGACAATGCCGGAGCCAAGGTCGGCAAGGTCTCGACCGTCTTCCTCGACGTCGAGAACGACAAACCCGAGTGGGCTGCTGTGAAGACCGGCATGTTCGGCAGCCATGAGACCCTCGTCCCGCTCGTCAACGCCACATCGGCCGACGGTGAGCTGACCGTTCCCTACGCCAAGGACATGATCAAAAGCGCGCCGCACCACGACCCCGCCGCGGAGCTGTCCAACCAGCAGGAGGCGGACCTGTTCTCCCACTACGGCGTGCCGTACTCGGGACAGACCGTCACCGCCGACACCGGCGCGGGCGCCCCGGCGCCGGCACCCGTGCAGGGCACCGGTCGGGACAGCTCCCGCCCCGCCACTGATGATGCGATGACCCGCTCGGAGGAGCGGCTCTCGGTCGGGACCCAGCAGGTCGAGGCCGGCCGGGCCCGGCTGCGCAAGCACATCGTGACCGAGACCGTCACCCAGACCGTGCCGGTGACCCATGAGGAGCCGGTGATCCAGCGTGAGCCGATCACCGACGCCAACCGGGCGCAGGCGATGGCCGGGGAGCCGATCCGGGAGAACGAGTACGAGGTAACGCTGCACGCCGAGCAGCCGGTGGTGCACAAAGAGACGGTGCCGGTCGAGCGGGTCCGGCTCGCGACCGAGACTGTCACCGAGTCCCAGCAGGTGAGCGAGCAGGTCCGCAAGGAGCAGATCGAGCAGGTCGTCGAGGAGCCCAAGGGCCGCCCCCAGCGCTGAGCCCCGCGCGTCGGCGGCGGCGCTGGGCCGCCGCCGGCGATGCGCCAGTAGCTGCCGACGACCGGCTGATGTAAACAGGTGCTTTCCGGTCAGCCGTCTTTGGCTGGTGCCAACAGCGGCACCGCACGCTGTGAGCGTTGCTGCGCCGGATCTTCTCGCGGGATAGACGAGACAGGCGGTGCGTGTATGCCCGGTTCGCTCCCCGCCGGTCGTGGTCACCGCGGCCACGGCCGAGGATGACCCGCCGTCCGAGCTATATCCCTGCGCTGCAGCTGCAAGTCCTGGAGGAGTTCACCCGCTCTGGGGTGCCGGTGACCCTGGTGGAGTGCACAGGGTCGCTGACCGGCGAGGACGGGGCCCGGCTGCGCGACCAGCTAATGGTGGTGCTGCGCCACGGGCCGCGCCACCTGCTGCTCGACCTCGCCGAAGCCACCGGCTTTGACGACACGGCTGCCGCGATGCTGATCGACGCGCGCCGGCGGGCCCCGGCCGCCGGCTGCAGCTTCAGCCTGGTAGCCCCGGCTGGGGCTGTCGTTGCCCGGCTGCGGCTGACTGGTCTGCACCGGTTCCTGGTCTGGTACGCCACCCTGGAACAGGCGCTAGACGCCCTGGAACGTCCGATCGACGAGCTGCAGGCGACGTGAGTGCCGTCCGGTCCGGACAGGAACGACCTGGCGCGCCGGCAACCCACCCACCTGGTGACGTCTCCGTCGGGCGGTCAGACTCCCAGCGTCGGCGCGCCAGTGGCCGCCTGGTGGACCTGGCCAGCGGTCCCGGTAGTGGTCGTGCGTCATGCCAGCTGCCCGAGGGCGTGTCTAGAACAAGCCAGCTACACCACGCGCAGCCGCGACCGCGGCTTCGCTGACAGCCCGGAGACGATCCGGGCCTGACACCGCCAGGAGCGTCCCCATGATCCTTCTCGGGCTTCTACTGCTCGTCGCCGCCGTCGTCATCGCCGTCGTCGGTGTGCTGAGCAACATCGGCAGCAGTCACCTGCTGACCCGCAGCTTTGAGATCTTCGGCTACCACATCACCGGGTCCACCGGCCGGCTGCTGCTGATCGGCGTCATCCTCGGCGCCGCCGGCATGCTCGGGCTGAACCTGCTGCTCGCCGGCCTGGGCCGCGGGATCAAGCGCCGGGTGTCCACCCGCCGTCAGCTCAAAGCCGACCACAAGGAGCAGCAGCGCCTCGCGGCCGAGCGGGACCAGCTCAGCCGCCAGCTCGAGGACGAGCGCCGGGAGAAGCTCGCTACCGGGACGAGCCTTCAGAACGGCCGCACTCCTGGTGCGGACGCCGGCGGGGTAGGGGCACGCGAGGTCCGCACCACCCGGCGAGCGTCGGAATAGCGCTCGCCGCCCTGCCCGGTGCCCCTAGCCGCCCACGCAGGAGGAAAAGCATGGCTCGCATGACCCGCAGGGCACGTGCAAGCAAGCGCTGAGAACCCAAGCTCACGTCCAAGAGCAGGACCAGTTCGCCCAGCTGGTCGCCGAGGCGGCACCGGTCGACGTCCAGCAGACAGGACCCGAAGGGGCAGATGCGCCCTCGCCAGCAACCGAAGCTGTGGTCAACGCTGCCCTCGACATCGTCGTCTCCACCGCCACTGACGCCGTTCTTTCCGACGCCACCATCATCGTCGTCGCCGACGCCACCGACACCGTCGTCGCCCAGGCAACCGACGCCGTCATCGACAGCGTCCTGGGCGCGGCGATGCAGGCAGTCGCCGCCGCAGCAAACGACGTGGTAGCCCAGACGCTGGCCGCCGCGCAGGACGCCGCCGCCGACGCCGTCGCCGACGTCGTCCCGGACACGCTCGGCGGACCGCCGGCAGCGGACGGCGGCGCGGACATTGTCGAACCGGCCGCGTCCGGCAGGGCTGGCCGGCTCTCGGCCCGGACGTCAGCAGCACGGCTAGCTGCCTGCCAAGTGGCCACCAGAGCGGCGCAGGCCGCCCGCGACACGGCAGCGCGGCAAACCTCAGCACAGGGCCACGCAGCCGCCGAATGCAGCCGGCAGAGCGCCCACCGAGCCAGCGCGGCCGCCCAGGCCCGCAAAAAGCAGGCAGCCCGAGTTGCCCGGCAGCAGGGCGATCACGCACGCGATGCCGCACGCAGCTCAGCCAGCCAGCTGCTGTGGGCGTCGGTCGACAGTCCCGTGGTGCAGAAGCTGAGCCGGCGGCCCCGGCAATCAGCCCAGTACAGGAAGGTCCAGGCGCGCCGGGCCCGCATCCGCAGGTTGTCGGTCGCAGGCGTCCTGGCCGCAGCGATTGGGACCGCCATCGGGGTGTACCTGAACCGCCGCTCGGCACCCGGCCCGACACCTGCCAGCCCGCCCGAAGCCCCACCCGCCCTCACCGCCGAGGTCACCAGCTCCCAGCCGGGCCTGCTCATCCCCGGCCCCGATTTGGAAGCCGGCGCGGGCTCGACGCCGACCGGTGGCAGCACCTTCCCGGACCCCGCCGGCGCCGACGGCCAGCAGCACTGAATGCAGGCGAGACGGGCAGTCCGCGGCCGGCAGCATGACCAGCAACGGCCGGCGCGCTGACCCCGGCGCCGGGTCTTCACCGCGAGCGGGACCGGGCGGCGGGGCCGGCGCGGCTGCTCGAAACCGGCTACACCGATGGCTGCGCCCGACAGGCGTTCGCCGACTGCGACGTCCTGGTCGCACCCGGCGTCCCAGCCCAAGCCGTGGCCTGTCTGGTGGGCGTGCTTGCCCCCCGCTGTCACCGAGTGGCGGCGATACCCGCACCCTGCTTGGCGCCAAGTTGATCCGTCACGCCTTTCGCACCGACCGCGGCGAGCAGCAGCTGCTCGCCTGGAGTTTTTCTGTGGCCGGGTCGCTGGGCCCGATCGTCGTGCTCGACGCGGACGAGCAGGCCCGCCTGTGGTCACCGAGCCAAACCTGGCCAGCGGCTGGGATGGCGGGGGAGCGGGCCGAGCTACACGGGTCCGGGACCCGGGTGCGCTATGAGTTCTACGCATCCCCGCTGACCTGCGCCGACTATGACGGGGGCGGGGTCGAGGTCAAGGTCGGGGTCGAGGTCGCCGCCAGCAGCTCGGCGGTCGCCATCGCGCTGCACGCCGAGCAACCGACCCGTGCAGGCCGCCGGCAGCTGGCCTACGCCCAACGTCACCAGCTCGTCTTCGACCTGCCGACGCCGCTGGCCCGCGGGTACTGCTCAACGCCGCCAGGCCCATCGAGGTCCGCCGCGCTCACCGGCAGCTGCCGATGAGCTGGCCTTAGCGGGGACCGAGTGACTGCACCGGCCGAGTAGGTCCACCGACGAGCCGCAGGGGGCTGTGGGGGTTGTTGCGTCATGGCGCGGCTGGTTGGGCGTGTCTACAGCAGAGGCACGGCGAGCCCTAGGGGCCGCGACAGCTCGGGTCAGCAGACCCGCTCCCACACCGAAAACCTTTTGAAGGAGAACGTGGCATGGCGATTTCGGCGGCAGCAACCGAGTCAGGCACCCAAGGCGGACACAAGATCAAGACGAGTGTGGCGGCAGTGTTCGCGCTGGTTTTCGGCGTCTGCGCACTGGTCTGCGCCCTGACGGTTCTGCTGTCCCCGGCTGCGCTGGTGCTGGGGGTCATCGCGCTGATCCTGGCCGCCGCCGGCATCGCGATGAGCCGCCGGCCGCACGTGACCGGCAAGGGTGTCGCCATCGGCGGGCTGGTCACCGGTCTGCTCGCGCTGATCGTGTCGGGGGCGCTGATCGGCGGGGCCGCCACCGTGCTGAACAACCGCAGTGCCGTCGACCGGCTCGACAAGCAGGTGCAAAAGCTCAAGGACAAGCTGCCGAACAAGGTCCCCAGCCAGATCACCAACAAGTAGCCGGAAGGCGCACCCCAGCGGTGGCGCGCGCCATGCTGGCCTCGTCCGAGCTGTCGGCGGACGGCCCGGACGAGGCCGAACCTCGGCTCGCTGGCAGCTCACCGGCGCCATCGGTGCGCTGCCCATCCCGCCACCGTCAACAGGAGCCGCAATGTCCTACACGCCACCATCAGGATGGGTCGAACAGCGCAGCGACGTTCCGCACGCGCGGGCTAACGGCCGGCGTTTCCACCTCCGAGAAGACTGCCCGGCAATACCAGAAGGGGCGGTGCTGGAGACGACGGACAAGCCCTACAGCGCGGCACGCTGCTGGGCTTGCGCCAAGTAGCCGCCACGCACCGCGGCACAGCGACAAGGCGGAACGAGAGCACCCGCGATCAGGCACCGACCTGCCGCAGCGGGGTCCCGTCCTGGCCCGTCTCGTCCTTGTCGACGGCTGTCCAGTGCCTACCTGGAACGGGAACGGGATGCGCGTAGCTGCCGGACAGCCTCGCGCTCCATGCGGGTCTCATTCCTGGAGGAGCAGCCGCCGCTGGCGACCGTCCTGGCGCTGCGGAAACCCCGGTGCAGCACGTGGCGGGCAGCAAGAACCGGTCGCGGTGCTGCGAGGTGTCCTTCCTGGCTGATGTGGGTGGAGGTGTTCTGGGATGGGTGCTGTGACCGCGGCGGTCAAGGATGAGCTGAGCCGCCTGCCTGCGGGCAGGGTGTGCTGCCGCCACGCGGAGGTCTGTGCTGTGCTGCGCTTCGCTGGCGGGCTGTACCTGGCCGACGGGCAGGTGCGGGTTGCGGCCGAGCTCGACAACGCTCTGGTCGCCCGGCGGCTGCGGCGACAGATCGACGAGTTGTTCGGTGATCCCGCTGCCGTCCGACTGCTACCGGCAGGTCGTTCCCGTCCCGGCCCGCGATACCTGGTGCGGGTGGAGCACGCAGCGCCGCTGGCCCGTGCCACCGGCCTGATCGACCAGTTCGGTCGGCCCGTGCGCGGGCTTACTCCGGCGGTCATCATGGGCGGAACCTGCGACGCCGCCGCCGTCTGGCGCGGTGCGTTCATGGCGAGCGGCTCGCTGACCGGCTCGGGTGGCTCGCTGGCGTTGCACGTCGACTGCCCGGGAACGCAAGCTGCGCTGGCGCTGGTCGGTGCCGCCCGCCGGCTGGGTGTGCTCGCCACGAGCATCCGGGCCTGCGGCGCCGACCGGGTTGTGGTCCGCGGCAGCGGCGCGGTCCGCGTGCTGCTCAGCCAGCTGGGGGTATCGCAGCGTGCGCTGGCATGCCAGCAGCGGCAGCCCCGCCGGGTGCGTGGCAGCAACGACCAGCCGGCGATGTTCGACGAGGCGAACCAGCGCCGTTCGGCGGCGGCGGCAATCGCTACCGTCCCCCGGGTGCAGGCAGCGCTGGCGCTGCTGCACGCAAAGGACAGCGAGCACCTGCTGGTGGTGGGGCGGCTGCGGCTGGAGCATCCGCAAGCCTCGCTGGAGCAGCTCGGCGCCCTTGCCGACCCGCCGATGACCAAAGCCGCCGTCGCGGGCCGGCTTCGCCGGCTGCTCGCCCGCGCCGACCGGCAGGCGGCCTCGCTCGGGTTGCCGACGACACACGCACGGTGAGCCTCGGCTGCTCCCGGCCGGTCGACCAGGGCTGCTCACCTTCGCCGGCGGCCGCGTCGCGAAGCGAGTTGGGTTGCAGGCCGTCGAGTTGCTTCGGTCCGCCGGCGGGCGGCAGCCGGCCCGCCAGCCGTCGATCGTCGTAGGCAGCTTGCGCACCCGACACGCCTTGGTTTAGGCAGGCCGGGCCCGGGTGCCGCCTGGTCGGCAGTCCTCGCTCACCGCGCCCAGGGGCCGGTTGCCGTCCGCTGTCGGAGACGCCCGGCCCGGAACGGACTGGGGAGTTCCGACTGGTTCTGCCTGCTGGAACTCGCCGGGGGTGCGTTCGAGGACAAGTGCGGTGACGTGCATCGGGGTGCCCTTCGCGGTCCATCGGTGCAGGCCGTCGCGGCGGGCCCGCTCGCGGTAGGCGGCCCCGGTGAACAGCTCGACGTAGTCGGCGAGTTCGGGCACGCTCGCATAGCCCTGGCTCACGGTTGCAGCCAGTAGAGCGCCGGGGCGCAGGAGCCGGGTCAGTGTGTGCAACGCCGCGACGGGCAGGTGGCCCCAGCCGATCGCGCCGGCGACGGTGACGACATCGGGGGCTAGCTGGGTGAGCCAGCGGGCGTCGGTTGCGGTTGGTGCTGTCAGGTCGATCCTGCGGGCGCTGGTGTAGATGGCGCCACGGTCGCGGCCGATCGCGGTGATGCTGGCTGGTACAGGTCGGTGCCGGCGACCCGCCGGAAACCGGCGGTGCTCAGCGCCGCGCCGACACAACCCGTGCCGGCGCCGACGTCAAGAACTTGGAGCTGGGCGCGCCGCACCGGCGGGCAGACCAACGCCAGCACCTGGGCCAGCAACTGCGGGGAACGCATCCCAAGCCGTACCAGGTAGACCGCCTCATACAGCCCGGGCACCGCGTACAGCGCCCGATAGTCGTGCAGCCCGGTCACCTCAGGCTCACCGCCCGAGCCCCGCCAGTGAACGACGTCCCGCGTCTCATCAATGACCAGCTGCTCAGCCAACGCTGCCGCGGCACCATCGACATCCATCAGCGACCTCCTTCACATTAAGGCCGCCAGGCGTCCAGGTCCGCAGTCGGTGACCTGCCGCGGGCATGTGCTGAGGGGCCGCTGCTCTGTTACCGGTCGTTACGCCGGTTACAGCAACAGCACCCGGCGCCAGGTGGCGATGCTGCTGACATGGATACCAACCACAGATCCATGAAGGTTCGGCCGACTCTCGCAGCAGCACCGCTGCCGCCGACAGCAGCCAACACCTGGGATGACCTGGAGCTGTTGCTGTGGCGCTCGCGGCGCCGTGCCCTACTGGGTCGCGCTGCCCGCGGGGACGCCGACCGGCACACCGCGGGCGAACTGGCGCTCGCCGACGGCGCCATCGCAGCCCTCGTCCGCATCCGGCGAGGCAGCGCTCGGTGAACTCGGCAGGCCAAAGGGCGCGCTGCGTCCCCCGCACGCTGGCGACTCCGGTATGGCTGACACCGCCAGCGGCTGTGGGGTCAGGAGCCGATCGGGCGGGCTCCGAACAGCACGATCTCGCGTTCGAGGTCGTAGTAGACCTCATCGCTGGCGGACAGCCAGTCGAATAGGTTGTCCGCGTCGTCGACGTTGACCGTCAGGACGACTTCGGAGGCGCCGTTGTCCAGGACGAGCTGGAACAGGTAGCTGCCGGGTTCTCCTTTACCGGACAGGGAGAAGTTTGGCTGCCAGTGGGTCACCTTGCGGGTCTTGATGACGCTCTTGCCAAGGTCGCTCGCGCCCGCACCCTGCTCGGTGGTGGTCATGTTCGTTCCTTTCGACGGCGTGTCGTGGTATCGGAAGATCCCACACCTTCGGCTTGCCCGGCCTTGCCGCTTGCGAACGCGGCGGACTGGGTGCGGTATGTACGACCGGGTTCTGGTATGTGCTCCCCGCGCTACCGCAGTTCCGGTCGGGCTGCCGGGCCGGCGCTCACCCGGTGAGCAGCCAGCTGCCCCCCGTGTTGCCGCTGCCCGTCGCCGTAGGGCTTACCGCGAGCCGGTCAGCGGCCGGGGTGGTGAGCTGTTGGACGAGTGCGCCGGGTCGCGCGGGGCGGGCACGGACCGCCCGGGCTGCGCCCCGGCGATCGAAGCGGTGGTGTCGCTGCTGGCGTTGTCGAGCTCGGTGGCGGGGCCGGGACGGCCGTAGTGCCAGCCCTGGCCGTAGTCGACCCCGAGCCTGACCAGCGCGGCGGCGTCGGCGGCGGTTTCGATTCCTTCGGCGACGACCTGGGCGCCGCAGCCGTGGCCGAACTCGGTCAGTGAGCGCACCAGCGTGCTCAGGACCGGGTCGGTGCTGACCGTGTCGACGACGCTGCGGTCAAGCTTGATCACGTCGGGGGTGGTCAGGACGATGTGCCGCAGGGAGGAGAACCCGGCGCCGACGTCGTCGATGGCCAGGCGCATCCCGGCGGCGCGCAGCGGGGCCAGCACCGCTGTGAGCACGTCGTAGTCGGCGACCGGGTCGTGTTCGGACAGTTCCAGCAGAATGCGGGGCAACGGCAGGCCGGCCAGCAGCTGGGTGCAGCCGGGGGTGAGCAGCGTCGCGGGGGAGACGTTCATGGCCACATACCCGGTTACCTGCTGCAGGTGGGCGGCAGCCCCCGCCAGGGCGAGCAGCTCAAGGCTGTCACCCAGGCCGACGCTGTGCGCTTCGGCGAAGCACACGTCCGGGGCTTTGTTCCAGTTTTGGGGGAACCGGCTCAGTGCCTCGGCTCCGACCCGGCTGCCGGTTGCCAGTTCCACCACGGGTTGGAGTACGACCAGCGGTCCGCCGGCGCTGATCACCGGGCCCAGCCGGCTGGTGATCTCACCCCGGCGGGTCTGCTCGATCAGACCGGGTTCGATGACGACCGACGCGGCGTGGGCCAGCACGTCCATCAGCGCCTTGTCACGGGTCGCCAGCGCGTTGTCGGCGGTGAAACCAGCGGCGCAGAACGTGCCGTACAGGGTGCCGTCGCTGAGGGTGACCGGGACGGAGACGAAGCTGCGGATCCGCGGCATCCGGGCGGCGGGCAGCTTCATCGCCGCCGGGAAGTCGCGGACGTCGGGCATCACCGCCGGCAGCGTGCCGTCGCGGACCGCCTGGCAGAAGGTGGTCTGCTGCGGTCGGGTGATGCCGTCTTTGAACAGCAACGGCAGCGCTGATTCCACCACCTGCAGGTGCTGGGTGGTGCCGTCCATCCGGATCAGAAAGGCCAAGCTGAGCCCCAGCGCGCTCCTGGCGGTGCGCAGCAGGTCGGCGACCTGCTGCTCGGCGTCCGAACGCTGACCTGCCATTGCGCTCTCCTCCCGGGTGCCGCCTTCCCCACGTCTGCTCACTGCAGACGTCGGCACGCCACACAGCCGACTTCAATTTCGGGCCAGGTTGCGGTACCGAGATTGACGTCGTCCCAGTCCACCAAGGCTGGGAGAAGCCAGTTGCGCTGGAGCCGCCAAACGGTGAGGAGTGCGGCCGGTTCTGTTCCGCAGCTCAGGTCCGCACCCGGTCCCCATCGCCGTACTGGCGCAGTGGTCAGCTGGTCCGTGTTACAGCTGGTGCACGGTGGTCGTGCCGGTGGTGGTGTTGTAGGTGATGGAGCCGTGCTGGAAGGTGTTCTGCCGTCCGGCTGTTACCGGCTGTTCGTCGCTGGTGGGCAGCGCGAGCGGGGAGCCGGGGCCGCCGTAGGACAGGTAGCGGGCGCGGATGGCGCCGTGTACTTCGTGGGCGCCGGTGCCGGATGACCAGTAGATGGTGGCGCCGGTGAAGGTGCTGGCCCGGCCGCCGGCCACAGCGGTTTCGTCGCTGGTGGGCAGGCCGGCCAGCGAGCTCGGTCCGCCCAGGGCCTGGTAGTGGCTGCGGATCAGGCCGTGTACTTCGTGGGCGCCGGTGGCTGCTGACCAGTAGATGGCGGCGCCGGTGAAGGTGCTGGCCCGGCCGCCGGCCACAGCGGTCTCGTCGCCCGTGGGGAAGCCGGCCAGCGAGCTCGGTCCGCCGAGGGCTTGGTAGCGGACCAGGATCAGGCCGTGTACGGCGTGGGCGCCGGTGGCGGGGGTCCAGTAGATGGTGCCGCCGGTAAAGGTCTGCATCCGGCCGCCGGCGGCGGCGGTCTCGGGGGCGGTGGCGGTGCCGAGGTAGGAGCCGGGGCCGCCGAGGTCGTAGTAGTGCTGCCCGATCGCGTCGGCCTGGGCGAGACCGGCAGCGGCCAGTGCGGTCCAGGCGGGTGAGCCCAGCCCGGTCGCCTGGTCATAGCCGGCGGCGGCGGGGTAGGTGCCGTTGGCGCCGGTGGTGACGTCCCGGAAGGCGCCGGGGTGGGCGTAGAGGGCGGGGTGGATGTCCCCGATCCCGGTGGTGCGGGCGTAGCCGGACAGCATCGAGACCAGCAGCCCGGTCTGGGCGGGGGCGGCGGCACTGGTGCCGCCGCCGGCATACCAGCCGGCGGGTTGGCCGGGGGTGCAGGTGCAGTAGATGGCGATGCCGTGCGCCGGGTCGGCGCTGCCGGCGATGTCGGGGACCAGCCGGCCAGTGCCGGGCAGCGCGTTCTGGTAGGTGGGGCGGGCCGAACGCGTCGACGTGCCGCCGCCGCCGCCCCGCACCGGTGGCAGGGCGCCGGCTGCCGGTCCCCACGCCGACTCGTGCCAGGCCCCGGGGCTGCCGGTCAGGCTGGTTCCGCCGGCAGCAACCACCAAAGGCGAGGACGCCGGGAAGTCCACCGCCGGGGCGCCGGCGACAGCGGGGTTGGGGTCGCTTCTGGCGCAGTCGTATGCGCCGTCGTCACCGGAGGCTGCAAGCACGGTGGCGCCGGCGGCCAGCAGCCGGGTGATGCTCTGCTCGACCGAAGCGGCGACGTTGGGGTCGGTGTCGGGTTCGCAGCCTCCCCAGGAGGTGCTGGCCGCGGTAAGCAGCCCGCCTTGGGCGTCGCTGGCCATAGCCGCGTATCCCCCGGTTGCTCCGGCGCTGGTGTTGGCGGCGACGTAGACCCGCTGGCGGGCGGCGGGGGCGGTCGCCAGGATCGCCTCGGTGTCCAGGGCGGCTTCGGCGTCGCCGCCGGCGCCGTCGGGGGTGGCGGCCTGGGCGGCGGACAGCCCCACCGGGATGGTCTGGATCTGCCCGGCGCCCAGCGGGATGTTCTCAGCTTGGGCGTAGCTGGCTGCCTCGCTCGGGGTCCAGCCGGAGAACTGGACGGTCCCCACGGTGGTGCCGGCGCCGCGGCCGGTAGTACCGGAGTAGGCGCTGGCCAGGTCGGCGGGGCCGTAGCCGGCGCCGGTGCTGGCGTGCCGGTGGAACACCGGGCGGGTGTCGAGTCCGGTCACCGCCACCACATCGCCGCGCAGCCCGGCGGGTAGCACCGCCGGGGTGGCAGCGACTCGGCCGCCGGCCGAGCGGGTCAGCCGGGTGGCGAAGACCTGCTCGGCGGCGGTGTCCGGACCGGTAGCGGTCAAGGTCCACGTGTCGCTGCCCGCCACGGTGAAGCCGTGGGCATGCAGATAGCCGGTGACCCGGGCCCGGGCCGCCGGCGTCGGTGCCAATGCCCGCAGCCGGGCTGCCCGGCCGGCGACGTCGAACGACGCCGGCTGGTGCGCCGCTCGGACCAGCCCCGCCGGGTCGGCCGCAGCCAGGGTCACCGTCACCCGCACCGACCCGGCCGGCACCGGTCCCGTCGTCAACTGCTGCCCGGTGGTTGGCTGCTGCCCGGCGCTGCTTGCCGCGGGTGCCGACGGGGCGGGTGCCGACGGGGCGGGTGCCGGGGCTGCCAGGGCAGCCGGTGCCGCAGCGGCGAGCGCACCCAACGCCAGGGCCGGAGTGATCAGCACGCCGGCGGCTCGGGCTGGGGATCGAGGAAAATACACGCGCATGGTGCTCCGTAGCAGCGAAGTGACGGTAGACGTGGGATACAGGCGCCGCAGCTGAAATCAGCTCAGGCGCCGCGGAACGCCGAGATCCCGGTCAGGGTGGGGACCAGCACGCCGTCGGTGAACAGCGTCGGGCTGGCGAACCGGCTGGTCCGGCTCACCGGGAGCTGCGCCTTGACCGTTCCGGTGCCCGGGTCCAGCCCGTAGAGGGTGCCAGCGGGGTTGAGCGACCACACCAGGCCGCCGCCGACAACCGGCGAACCGGTGACGGCGGTGTCCGCGTGCCACAGCACGTGCGGCGCGCCGCCGCTGTCCACGCTGACCGCCCGCAGGCCGTCGGTGCACGGCACGTACACGGTGTTGCCGGCGACTGCGGTTCCGCCGTACGCGGCGCACAGCTGCGAGCTGGTGACCTGGCCGCCGATCCCGCCGAGGTGGCCGGCGCGCAGCGTGTAGGCGGTGGAGGACTTGCCCACCGCCAGCAGGTAGCCGTTGGCGGTCAGGCTCGGGGCGGTGGAACCCAGGTCGGCGTCGACGGCGTTGTCCCACGCCCAGCTGGCCGGGGCGAACGAATCCAACAGCCGCAGGTCGGGGGAGAGCTTGAGCACCGAGTCGCCGCCGTCCCAGGCGCCGGCCGTCGCGGCGCTGTTGCCGACCTGGACCAGCAGGTTGCCCGAACGGTCGACCACGGGCCCGGGCGGGGTCCAGATGCCGCCCTCCCGGGCGGTCGGCACCGTGTAGGAGATCAGCGGGCCGGTGCCGGTGGTGCTGCTCGCCACCTCTGTTCCGCGGTACGCGCCGCAGTCCCCGGCGAGCCCGCCGTAGGGCACGTACACCCGGCCTGCGGTCACCGTCAGCGCCCCACGTTGCTGGCTTGCGGTCGGGTCGCTGGCCGGCGGGTCGATCGGGCGCAGGATCCGGCGCTGGCCGCTGGTCGGGTCGACACCGGCCAGCAGGTGGGTCACCTTGCCGGCGACTTGGGTCTCGGCGACGGCGAATACCAGCTTGGATGCCGGGTCGTAGGCCGGGGTGCCGGTGATGCCCAGCGGGTCGATGTTGCCGCACGGCAGCACCGAACGTGAAACCGGGCTGGCGACATGGGTCCGCCACCGCACCGCGCCGGTGTTCGCGTCGAGCCCGTACAGGCTGTCGTTCTCGGTCGCGGCGACCAGCGTGCCGCCCACCACCAGTGGCTGGGCGTAGACCGCGCCGTCGAGGTTGGTGGTCCACGCCGCGCTGACCCTGCCGGCGACAGCCAGCTGGGAGTCGACGCCGCTGCGGGCCGGGTCGCGGTGATAAGTCCACCAGCCGTTGTCACAGCCGGCTGTCGTGGCAACGGCGAGAGCGGACAGGGCAACAGCGGGAACAGCCCGGCGCAAGGAAGTCACCCGCCCCTTTTCGGAACCGTCCAGGTCGGGCTGAACACACACCAAGCTGGCAACCGGGTGAAAGGCCAGCCCGTTGCTGGGGCCTTCCCGGCGACACCGGCACGCGTCACGCCAGGTCACCCGCGGTGCAGCCGGCGGCTGCAGCTGCAGTCCGCTCTTGGCAGCCGGGTAGGGACTCGCCGGGCTTCGCCCCGCCTGCCCCGCACCGATAGAGGGTTCGTGCACGCGGCGCACCCATACCGGTGCTCTGGTGTTCGACGTGGTCACTGACAGGGGCACGTACGGCGCCCATGTCAGGTCATCGGGGAGTGAGGCACGCCGTGGGGTTGCTGGGGACCGCGGTCGTCGCGGTTGTGCTCTACGGGCTGCTGGTGGTGCTGCTCGTGCTGCTGGCGTGGTGGGCGACGGTGGCGCTGGTGTGCCGCATCGGCCGACAGCTGTTCCCGGTCCGGCGGTCCCCCGGCAGCGGGCAGCCCGTTGCCGGCGCGAGTGTGCTGGACGCCCGGGAAGCGGGTCGGGCTAGTGCGTCAGCCACGAGCCGGCATGGGCCGCTCTGACCGAACCGGACCGAACCGAGCCGAACTACCGGACCCGGGCTGGGTCTGCGGTCTGACGACGCCTGCGGCTGCGCGTGCCCCATTGGCGTCCAGCCGTGGTGGCCTAGGGGCAGGAAACGGTTGACTGCCGCCTCGCCGGAGCCAATAGTGCCCGCACCCCGTCTGGGGACTGCCGGCGCCGCCGCTGCTGCTGGGGGTGCTGGTTGCTATGGGCGCGGGTCGGGCGCTAGCACGACCGGCGAGTCGGCGCGCCGCCCGCAGGTCCGGCTGCGAGCAGGCCAGTCACAGCCACCCCCGGTACCCGCATTCGGCGGCGACGACGCCCGCAGCAGCGGACCCGTAACACACGATCCATTCAGTGTCTTTCGGTTTGATGGTGCTGTTCGGTCCGGCACCGGGTCAACGACGCCGAAACAGAAGTTCTGCCGGTGGCCGCTCAAGTCCCCTAGCCCAGGTTGACGACGTGACAGGGGGCAACCGAGTCGCCAGGGAGGCACGCCGGGGCCGTGGACACCAGCAGCTGGGAACGGCAGAGCCACACCAAGGCCGACCACCCAGCACAGGTCCCGGTTGCAGCACCGCCGCCGCCGGTCCGGGCGGTGCCGACGCTGGGCCGGTGCGCCGCGGTGGAACTGGCAGGCAGCTACCTGCTGGTGCTGGCCGGTACCGGGGTGGCGGTCGGCGCGACGCTGGCCCCCGGCAGCTATGACGGCCTGGCGGTGGCACTGGCGTTCGGGTTGACGCTCGCGGCGCTGGCCGTTGTGTTGGGGCCGCTCAGCGGCTGCCATCTGAACCCTGCGGTGACGCTCGGCCTGGCCGCCGCCCGCCGGTTCCCGGTCAGAGCGCTCCCGGCCTACCTGCTGGCTCAGCTTGGCGGGGCGGTGCTGGCGTCGCGTAACAGTCTGGGCCGGCTGGGGTGCCCGGGCCCGTCAGGTGGCGCACCTGGGGGTGCCGCAGCCCGGTGCCGGCCTGGGAGTGGCCCGCGCCGGCCTGGTGGAGGCGGCGATCACGTTCGGGCTGGTGCTGGTGGTGATGGCGGCAGCCACCGACCAGCGGGTACCGCCGGCTGCTGGCGGGCTCGCGGTGGGGTTCGCGTTGTTCGCTGCTGTCGCAATCGGCGGGCCGCTGACCGGCGGGGCGGTCAACCCGGCCCGAGCGCTGGGCCCGATGCTGGTCGCCGGCCGGTTCCCGATGTGGGGGGTGTACCTGCTCGCCCCGATCGCCGGGGGGCTGCTCGCCGCCGCCGGCTACACCCGGGTGCTCGCACCCGCACACCCACCCCGCAGCTGACCGGCCGGCGGCCGGGCAGACCTCGGCGGCTGCCACAGGCGGCGCAGCTGACCCGGTCCGTCGGCTGGGCCTGTCGCCGGCACGGCGAACTTGGCACCGCCCCGGCGTGACCCCGGAAGGCGGGTCGGGTACCGCCGCTGATCAGCAGCAGGAAGGAGGCCGCCGTGGCAGGGCATGACACCAGCGACGGTGCTGTTCGTGCCGGCGGGCGCCAGACTGTCAATGGCCAGGTTGCGGTCCCCGCGGTCAGCGACGGTGGGGGCTGTGGTGGCGGCGGGCGACTGATGGGGGACCCGGCAGGGTCGCCCTTCGGCGGTGCTCTTTCGCGGCCGATACCTCGGATGTGACCTCACTCCGATCTGCGAGCTCCACTGCCCGGTCGGCACGCCGGTATGTAGCGCTGCTGACGGTGGCGGCGATGCTGCCGGTGGCTCTGCTCGCGGCCAGCAGCATCGTGCTGGCCTCTCGGCAGGTGAGCAGCGAGGTCGACAAGCGGGTTCAGACGACGGCGGCGCTCAGCTCGGTGTTTGTCGGGGAGCAGACCAGCGCCCTGGCCGCGTTGGTGCACAGTTACGCGACCCGCCCGGCGCTGGCCGCCGGGCAGGTGGCCGGTGCCCGCAGCAAGGCGCAGGTCGCCGCCCAGCTTCAGAGTCTGGCCGCCGCTGGCCATGGCGTAAGCGTCGCGTTCACCACCGACGTTGCCGGCAGCCTGACTGGTGTGCAGCCCTTCGCGCCGGAGCTGTTGGGTCGCAATTTCGCGTTCCGGGACTGGTATCGCGGCTTGGCCTCGTCCGGCGGTCCTTATGTGTCGACGGCGTACCAGAGCGCGCTCGCCGGTCACCCGCTGGTGGTGGCTGTCGCGGACTACATCAGGGGGCCGGACGGCCGGCCGGTCGCGATCCTGATCGCGCTCTACAGCCCCGACTCGATCAAGGCGTTCGCTGCTGAGCTCACTGCCGCTCAGGGGATCACGCTTACTGTCACTGACCGGGCGGGGACGCTGCTGAGCGCCGGCGGCCGGCAGGGACTGGCGTCCCTGACCGGCGACTCACGGGTTGCGGCGGCCCTCGCCGGGCGCAGCGGCCTGGCCCAGTACTCGCCGGTGCTTGCCTCCGGCGGGCGTGGGCCCAGAGAGCTTTCGGCCTATACCGCGGTTGCCGGTGCCGGCTGGACCGTGACCGCCTCGGTCTCTCACCGGAGGGCGTTCGCCGGGCTGGTGCGGCTGCGGACCACGGTGCTGGCGATCACCGCGGTGCTGGTAGTGATCGTGCTGGTGGGTGCTGGTGCCATCAGCCGGGGGCAGCGGCGGCGACGGGAGTCCGAGCTGGCTGTCGGGCGGCGCGAGCGGGAACTGTCAAGGGTGCTCGAGTCCTCCGGGGATGCGTTCGTGTCCCTCGATGCCGCCGGTGTGATCATCGCGTGGAACACCCGGGCCGAGGCGCTGTTCGGCTGGCCGGGGCGCGAGGTGCTCGGCCGTCCCCTGTCCGAGGTCCTGGTCCCACCCGAGCAGCAGGAGGCGCACCGGCAGGGACTCGCGCATTACACCGCCGGCACCGGCTCGAGCGTGGTGGGCCAGCGGGTGGAGCTGACCGCGGTGCACCGCGACGGCCGGAATGTGCCGGTGGAGCTCAGCGTGTGGGCGCATGAGGACGGCGACGGGTTCAGCTCGTTCGCGCACGACATCACCGAGCGGGTCACCGCGCAGGCTGAGTTGGAGGCGGCTCGCGACGCCGCGCTGGCAGCCTCGAGGCTCAAGAGCGAGTTCGTCGCGAACATGAGCCATGAGATCCGCACGCCGATGAACGGGGTGATCGGCATGAGCGGCCTGCTGCTGCAGACCGATCTGGATGGGGTGCAGCGCGAATACGCCCAGACGGTGTGCTCCTCAGCCGAAGCGCTGCTGACAGTCATCGACGACATCCTGGACTTCTCCAAGATCGAGGCGGGCAAGCTCACGGTGGAGAGCGTCCCGTTCGACTTGCGGGCAGTGGTGGAGGAGTCGGCGGTGCTGCTGGCGGCCCGGGCCCACGAGCAGGGGCTGGAGCTGATCTGCCGGATCGACCCGGCGCTGCCCGCTGCGGTGCAGGGGGACCCGGGACGGTTGCGGCAGGTGCTGCTGAACCTGCTGGGCAACGCGGTCAAGTTCACCGCCGACGGGGAGGTCAACGTAAGCGCGCGCCTGGCTGCCGACCAGGGTGGGGTACCTGGCACGGTGCTGGTCGAGCTGGCGGTCAGCGACACCGGCATCGGGATGGCGCCGGACAATATGGCCCACCTGTTCGATGCGTTCGCCCAGGCTGACACGTCCACCACCCGGCGGTACGGCGGCACCGGTCTGGGGTTGGCGATCTCCCGGCAGCTGGTCGAGCTGATGGGCGGGTCGTTGCAGGTCAGCAGCGAGCCCGGTGCCGGTAGCACGTTCACCGTGCTTATCCCGCTCCGCCTCCGGTCGCTAGTGGAGCCTGGGATGCCCGCGCCGGCGCAGCTGGCGGGCCGGCGGGTGCTGGTCGTGGACGACAACGCCACCAACCGGCGGGTGCTGGCCGAGCTGGTCACCGGCTGGGGATGCACTGCTAGCACCGTCCCCGGGGCGACGGAGGCGCTGGAGGCCCTGCGGTCGGCTGCCGGCAGGGATCAGGCGTATGACGTGGTGCTGCTGGATCTGCACATGCCCGACGTCGACGGCTACCAGCTGGCCGGCCAGATCCGCGCCGACCCCCACGCGGGTCGGGTTCCGCTGGTGATGCTGGCCAGCTCGGCACAGCCGGGGGAGGCGCAGCGCGCCGAGCGCACAGGGATCTCGGCCTACCTGAGCAAGCCGGTTCGCTCTGCCCAGCTGCGCCAGGCGCTGTCCACCGTGCTCGGGACCGAGCAACCCGCAAGGGCCGCCGGTTCGATGGCGCTGCAGGCGCTGATCCCGAACCAGGGCGCGGCGGCGGCCGGTCCTGGTTCACCGGCGGCGTCCGGCGTGCTGCTGCTGGTCGAGGACAACGTCGTCAACCAGAAGGTGCTCAGCGCTGTGCTGACGCGGATCGGCTACCGGGTGCAGGTCGCGGTCAACGGTCAGCAGGCGCTGCTCGCCCTAGAGGCCGACCGGTTCGCTGCAGTGCTGATGGACTGCCAGATGCCGGTCATGGACGGCTACCAGGCCACCGCCGAGCTGCGCCGCCGCGAAGGCACCAACCGGCATACCCCGGTCATCGCGCTCACCGCCTCGGCGATGGCTGAAGACCGCCAGCGCTGCCTGGTCGCTGGGATGGATGACTACCTGTCCAAACCGGTCAACGTCCAGAGCCTGGCAGCCACCCTCGCGCACTGGCTGCGCGGCCAAGGCGGACCGACAAGCGAGCCGGGGAACCCCCGACAGGCAGCACCGAGCTGAACCTCGACGTGACCCTCAACTGCGCCCTGACGTCACCCACTGACCCTCGGCAAGGTCGGCCCCGTGGACGGACGCTGCCAACGGTGGCAGCCGCGGCGACACAGATACCCGCTCGTGCCGGTAGACCTCATCGACCCTCTCCACCCCGTGACCGCGCACCGCGGATGAATTGACCTGTCCCACTTCCTTGGTAGTGAGACGTCGACCTGCGGCAGCCCACATGGCACCAGCGGTCGTGACGTCAGGCCGCGGGCGGCCGGACGAGCAGCCAGAAGGCGCCGACGGCCCCGATGCCGCAGGTGACGATCACGATCGCCATGGGCAGGGCGGTGCTCTTGCCGGCGACGCCGACCAGGGGGGCGCTGATCGCACCGACGGCGTATTGGGCGAGGCCCAGGAGCCCGGAGGCGCTGCCGGCCGTGGACGGGTGGCCCTCCAGTGCGATGGCGGTCCCGCTGGGGAACACGAGTCCGATGCTGGACACGACCAGGAACAGCGCCGGCAGGATGCCGGCGAGCCCGATTCCGCCGAGCAGCACGACGGCCAGCAATGCGATGCCGCCGGCGGCGCCGGTGAGTAGGCCGGCGCCGAGAACGGGACGCGGCCCGACCCGGGCGATCAGCGGTGAGCTGAGCTGCCCGGCCACGATGATGCCCAGGCCGTTGGCGGCGAAGACGGCGCTGAACTGGGCGGGTGAGAGCGAGTAGATGTCCTGCAGCACGAATGGTGAGCCGGCGATGTAGGCGAACATCGCCGCGAACGCCAGGCCGCTGGCCAGTGTGCAGCCCACGAATCGCCGCTGCCCAAGCAGCTGTCGGAACACGCGCAGCGTGTCAGCCAGGCCGCCCGCGCGGCGCAGCGCGGGCGGGCGGGACTCCGGGACGAACGCCAGCGTGGCCGCCAAGATCAGGGCGCCAACTCCGGCGAGTACGGCGAACAGACCGCGCCAGTCGGTGGAGCGCAGCAGCTGGCCACCGAGGATCGGGGCGAGGATCGGGGCGAGGCCGTTGACCAGCAGCAGCCCGGCGAACAGGCGCGCCGCCGCGGCGCCGGACCGCAGGTCGCGGACGACGGCGCGTGAGAGGGCGATCCCGGCCGCGCCGGCCAGGCCCTGGATGAAGCGCAGTCCGATCAGGGTCGGGACCGAGGGCGCGAGGGCGCAGGCCAGCGACGCGGCGACGTAGGCCGCGACGCCGACGACCAGCGGTCGCCGGCGCCCGACGGCGTCGCTCCACGGTCCGCTGAGCAGCTGCCCGGTAGCCAGCCCGAGCAGGCAGGCCGTCAGCGTCAGCTGCGCGGCCGAGGCGCTCGCGCCCAGGCCGGCGGCCAGTCCGGGCAGACCGGGCAGGTACAGATCCAGCGACAGCGGACCGAAGGCGCTCAGCGCGCCCAGGACCACGACCGTCGCAGGGCTGACCCGGGCTTGTGCCCCGACAGAGCTCACGGCGCGTGCGGGCATCTGGGGTGGGCATAGTCTCGCCGCATGGGCTTGGCTGGCGCGGATCCGCAAGTGCCGTCTGGGCCACTCACGGGGCTGCCCACAGCATCGGCGATGCGGCGGGCACTGCGGCGGGCGCGTGACGGCGCGACCCTGGGGCCGGCCGAGGCTGAGGTGCTGCTCGCGGCGAAGGGTCTTGAGGCCGATAAGGCTGCCGCGGGTGGTCTACGGGCCTCCGGAGACCTGGCCGACCTGTGCGCCAGCGCCGCCCGGGTGCGCGACGCGGGGCTTCTGACGGCCGGCCGGCCAGGGGTGGTGACCTACAGCCGCAAGGTGTTCATCCCGCTGACCCGGCTGTGCCGCGACCGCTGCCACTACTGCACGTTCGCCACGACTCCGAACCGGCTGCACGCCGCCTACCTGACTCCCGACGAGGTGCTCGACATCGCCCGCCAGGGCGCGGCGCTCGGGTGCAAGGAGGCGCTGTTCACCCTCGGCGACCGCCCCGAGGACCGTTGGCCGGCGGCGCGCGCGTGGCTCGACGAGGCCGGCTACGACTCCACCCTCGGTTACCTGCGGGCGATGGCGGTGCGGGTGCTGGAGGAGACCGGCCTGCTGCCTCACCTGAACCCCGGCGTGATGTCGTGGGAGGAGCTGGCGCGGCTCAAGCCTGTCGCCCCCTCGATGGGGATGATGCTGGAGACGACGTCGCAGCAAGTGTTCACCGAGCCCGGCGGCGCCCACTTCGGCTCGCCGGACAAGGACCCGGCCGTGCGGCTGCGGGTGCTCGAGGATGCCGGCCGCAGCGCGGTGCCGTTCACCACGGGCATCCTCGTCGGGATCGGCGAGACGCTGGCGGAGCGGGCGGAGTCGCTGTTCGCGCTGCGTGCCGTCGCCCGGCAGTACGGCGGGGTGCAGGAGGTCATCGTCCAGAACTTCCGCGCCAAGACCGACACGGCGATGCGGGCCGCGCCCGACGCCGGGCTCGCGGAGTTCGTTGCCGCCGTAGCGGTCGCCCGGCTGGTGCTCGGCCCGGCGATGCGGGTGCAGGCGCCGCCCAACCTCGTCGACGTCGTCGAGTGCCGGCTGCTGCTCGGGGCGGGCATCGACGACTGGGGCGGGGTCTCGCCGCTCACGCCCGACCACGTCAACCCTGAACGACCGTGGCCGGCCGTCGACGCGCTCGCAGCGACCAGTGCGGACGCCGGCTTCGTCCTGCGCGAGCGGCTCACCGTCTACCCGCCTTACCAGCGCGCACCGTGGCTCGACCCCCGGCTCCGGCCGCACGTCGAGGCCCTCGCGGACGACGCCGGGCTGGCCCGTGAGGGTGCCCAGCCGGTGGGGGTGCCCTGGCAGGAGCCCGACGGCGGATGGGCGAGCAGCGGCCGGGTCGACCTGCACACGGCCATCGACACCGAAGGGCGCCGCACCGAGACCCGCAGCGACGTCGACACCGCCTACGGCGACTGGGGCTCCCTGCAGGTGTCGACCGAGGCCCGCACCCGCGGCTCGGCTGCACCGGCACTGGCCCCACGCGAGCAGCTGCGCCCGGCGTTCGCCGCCGCGCTACGGGCGGCGGAGGCGCGCGGCCACGCGATGCCCGACGCCGACGCGTTGACGCTGCTCGACGCCGAGCCCGGCGCGGAGGTCGACGCCCTGGCCGCGCTCGCCGACGCGGTGCGCCGCGAGCGGGTGGGCGAGGAGGTCACCTACGTCGTCAACCGCAACGTCAACTTCACCAACGTCTGCTACACCGGCTGCCGGTTCTGCGCCTTCGCCCAGCGGGCCAGCGACGCCGATGCCTACACCCTGTCGCTGTCCGAGGTCGGTGACCGCGTCGACGAGGCGTGGGAGACGGGAGCGACGGAGATCTGCATGCAGGGCGGGATCTCGCCCGACTTGCCCGCCTCGATCTACACCGACCTCGCCCGCGAGGTGAAGCGCCGACAGCCCGGCATCCACCTGCACGCCTTCAGCCCGATGGAGGTGGTGTCGGGGGCAGCCCGCACCGGGCTGTCGATCCGGGACTTCCTGCTGTCGCTGCGCGAGGCCGGGGTCGACACCATTCCTGGCACGGCGGCGGAGATCCTCGATGACGAGGTCCGCTGGGTGCTGACCAAGGGCAAGCTGCCTGCCTCGACGTGGGTCGAGGTCGTCGCCACGGCGCACGAGGTGGGGCTGCGTTCGTCCTCGACGATGATGTACGGCCACGTCGACACCCCCCCGCACTGGCTCGGTCACCTACGGCTGCTGCGCCGGTTGCAGGAGCAGACCGGTGGGTTCACCGAGTTCGTCCTGCTGCCGTTCGTGCACCAGTCGGCGCCGATCTACCTGGCGGGCCTGGCTCGTCCCGGCCCGACACCGACCGAGAACCGCGCCATCCACGCCGTCGCCCGGCTGCTGCTGGCCGGTGCCATCGACAACGTCCAGTGCTCGTGGGTCAAGCTCGGTGTCGACGGCTGCGCCGATGTGCTGCGCGGCGGCGTCAACGACATCGGCGGCACGCTGATGGAGGAGACCATCAGCCGCATGGCCGGGGCGCAGCACGGCTCGCGCAAGTCGGTCGCCGACCTGGCCGCAATCGGTGCGGCTGCCGGCCGGCCGGTTCGCCAGCGGACCACGACCTACGGCACCGTTCCCCGGGGAGCGGCTCGACGCGCAGCAGTCGAGCGCCGAGCGGGAGGCGCAGCTCAGACGCCGCAGTCTGGCGCTGGAAACAACGTCCGCGGTCACCGGCTGAACGCGAAGGCAACCGGCACGGGTCGGCAGGACAGGAGGCTCTCGTGAGCGAGGCGGCGGCAGCGGTGCGGGCCGGGGGTGCGGCGGCTTACCGGGGTGCCCGAGCAGCAGTTGAGCGCCATGGGCGACGAGGTCGCCGCCCTGACCTCGGCAGTAGCCGCCCTCGAGCAGGACACAGCTGGAAACGCTGATCCGGGAGCTGGACAAGACCCGGCCCGGGGCGGCCGCCAGCCTCCGAGAGGGGCTCAACGAGACCCTGACCGTGCTCCGGCTCGGCGTCCCCCGAGCAGCTCGACGCGGTGCTCGAGCGGTTCGTCGTCGAGCGCGCAGGTACTGGCTACACCCGTCTCCCGGCTCACGGTTGCGGACCAGGCGGTCCATCGAGTGCAACACCACCGTGTCGCCGTCCCGTACGAACGCCAGCAGCGCCTCCAGCTGCGGCCGGGCGTCGCTCCGCCCCGACGCGGTCGGTGAACACCCGGTCCAGCGCCACTCCGTCCAGCTGCCGCCCCGCGTTCTGGTCCAGACTGCTCACCCGGGTGTAGCCGACCCGCTGCCCCGGCATCAGCCCACCCCTAGATGGCTGGTGCTGAACGCTGGTTGTGGCGGGGCGCCCGAGCGGTCAGGGGCTTGTGCCGGTACCTGTGGGAACGTGTGAGCGGTTGAATGTCGACGGGACGTGTCGGTTCCGCAGTGGCTTGGTGACGCTTCTGGGTGCCCTGTCCTGCTGTTCTGGTCCGTCACAGTCCACCTGCCGTGCTTCTACACGCGGCGGCCACAGCCCAGGAGCCGGAACCTGTGCCGACGAGGTTGAGGACGGCGAGTCGGGCGAGGTTGACGGCTGCGGCGAGCAGCGACAGGTCCGCGGTGATCTTGCCCTGGCCGCGGACCCGGGCGCGTCTTCCCTCGTGGCGGCGGCGCATCAGATGGCCGATCTTGCGTTCGACCTTCGGGCGGGTCGCCCGGTAGTCCTGCCGCCACAGGGGGTCCTGCTGCGCCACGCGAGCCCGCCCGAGCTGCTCCTCGTGATCACCCGATCCGGCGGCGACCCGGCGGGCGATCAGAAACGTCCCGTCGTGGCCAAGGACCAGTTCACGTCGACCTGACGGCTGCGACCAGCGCCGCGCGGACCGTCGGGTCGTCCATACTTGGTCCCGACCCTGCGAGGGCTCCCGATCGGCTACGCGTTGACCGGCGCCAAAGCAGACGAGCGTCAGACGCTTTGCTTGACCTGCTGGCTGGCGATCCGGCCCTGGTCTGCCAGCCGGCCCGGGCAGATCCTGATCGCGGACAAGGCCTACTTCGGCCGCGGCTTCAAGGCGCCGCTGGCCGGCGCTGGCATCGAACTGCTACGACGGGTCCAAAAGGTGAACCCGAACGTCTCGGGCTAGGTACAACCCGCCGCGAGTCACCAGCCGGCTCCAGGCAGCCTCGATTCCCGTCAGCGGCGCCGACCAGCTGTTCGCAGGCGCCGCCACGATCGGGGGCGGCAGCAGCCACCGCCAGCCAGCTCGCAAATTCCGGCCAAGTCAAGCATGACCGCGGGCCCACCGGCCACTGAAGCATTGCTCCGTGTCAACTCGGCCACCGCCAACTGGTCTTTTCGCACCGCCTGCCGGGCGACCACCTGGAAGGGGCGCGTTGCGCCAGCTGTCCGGCTCGATGTCGGCCCAGATGTTCGCCAGTTGGCTCGCGGGAGAGATGCAACCGTCACCGCCCAGGAACGGGTGCACACGGCGCGCCGCTGCTGATCGGTCGGCACCTGCGTCAGAATCCCTGCGCGATTGGGATGATCTTCTCGCCGAACAGCTCCAGCGCGGCGATGCCCACCGCACCCGGGATCATGCCGTGGGTGTGGGTGACGCCCAGTGCCGCCAGTTTCTGCAGCTGGTCCAGGATCGAGTCCACGTTCTCGCCGTTCGCGCCCGGATCCAGCGGCATCATCACCGTCTTGGCGATGTCGTCGTAGTCGCGTCCGACGTCGGCGCAGTGTCCGCGCAGTACATCCAGCTTGTGCTCCAGCTCCGGGCCCGGGAACAGGTTGCAGGCGTCGGCGTACTTTGCGACCAGGCGCAGCGTCTTCCTCTCACCGCCGCCGCCGATCAGGATGGGCGGGTGCGGGCGGGTGAGTGCCTGCGGCGAGTTGAGCGTGCGACCCAGCTTGTAGTGCTTGCCGTCGTAGGCGCCCTCGTCCTCGCCCCACATCTGCAGGCAGATCTGCAGCGTCTCCTCCAGACGCTCGAAGCGTTCGGCGGTACCGGGGAACGGCAGGCCGAGGCCGCGAGACTCTTCGTCGTTCCAGGCCGCGCCGATACCCAGCCAGGCCCGTCCATCGGACAGGACGTCGAGGGTGGTGACCATCTTGGCCAGCAGACCCGGTTCGCGGTAGACCGCTGCGGTCACCCAGGCGAGCAGCTCGATCTTCTCGGTACGTGCCGCGAGGTAGCCCAGCGCGGTGTAAGCCTCCAGCATCTCGTGCTCGGCCGGCCCGATCATGTGGATCTGCCAGACGTGATCCATCACGCTCAGCTTGGCGAAGCCGGCGTCCTCGGCCGCCCGCGCGATGCGGGTCAGATCCTTCGCCAGGTGTTGCGGGCCGTTCGGCCAGGTGAAGTCGGCGACGTGCAGTCCCAGTTCCACTTTGTTACCCGTTCTGTAGCGCTCGGTGCGGATCTCCTGCTGTCGTCCACGCTAGTCACAGCCGCTGCACCCGCAGAGAATGGAAGAATGCGGCGGTGCCCAGCACCAGACCGCTGTGGGTGAGCCTGGTCGCTGAGATGGTCCGGGCGATGCCAAACTCGCCCAGACGTACCCGCCGGCCGGGGCCGAGCAGCACGTTGTCGGTTTGACGCGCGGTGCACGACGACGCCGGAGCCTGGCCATCGCCAGCCGCTGGCCCTTTTAAGGAATGGGGCCGGTGCCTGCCCGAGCACAGCACCGCCGTCAGCCTGCTCGACCGGCTGCTGGACCACAACGACCTCGTCGCCACCAACGGCGAGAGCTACCGCTCGAAAGAAGCCCGAACCCGCTAGTGTCGCGTCTCTGAAGTCCTTGGACGGTTGGCTTTGGTGAGGATTTGGTCGGCGGTTTTGGTCCAGACGAACGGATGCGCGCGGTCGTTCCAGCCGTCGATGAAGGCGCGGATTTTGGCGTTG
>JAABUR0100001622.1_pt1 | contig 39230 bp, 39 predicted proteins | sample 5560091 | NCBI WGS metagenome assembly JAABUR01 (sample SAMN10711879, study PRJNA513375) | rock metagenome | isolation source: Antarctica rocks | place: Antarctica: Victoria Land, University Valley sud | reverse complement strand
TGTTCGACGCCATCACCCGCCTGCCCGAGTACTACCCGACGGCGTGCGAGCGCGAAGTCCTCGTGCGGGAGGCCGGCGCCATCGCCCGGCGTTCGGGCGCCGACACCCTCGTCGAGCTCGGCTCGGGCACCTCGGAGAAGACCCTGGCGCTGCTCGACGCGTTCACCGCCACCGGCCGGCTCGAGCGGTTCGTGCCGTTCGACGTGTGCGAGGGCTTCCTGCGCGAAGCGGCTGGCACCATCGCCGCCCGCTACCCGGGGCTGGTGGTGCACGGCGTGGTCGGCGACTTCGAGCGTCACCTCGGCCGGATCCCCGCCACCGGCCGTCGCCTGGTGGCCTTCCTCGGCGGCACGATCGGCAACCTCGTGCCTGCCGCCCGCAAGGCGTTCCTGGCCGAGCTGGCGTCGACCCTGCGGCCCGGCGAGGGCCTCCTCCTCGGGACCGACCTGGTGAAGGACCCGGTCCGGCTGGTGGCGGCCTACGACGACCGGGCCGGGGTGACCGCAGAGTTCAACCGCAACGTCCTCGCCGTCATCAACCGCGAGCTCGACGCCGACTTCGTGCCCGACCGCTTCGCTCACGTCGCCCGCTGGGACGCCGACGCGGAGTGCATCGAGATGCGGTTGCGGTCGACCACTGACCAGGAGGTGCACGTCGGGGCGCTCGACCTCACCGTGGGCTTCGCCGCCGGTGAGGAGATGCGCACCGAGGTCAGCGCCAAGTTCCGCCGGGACGGGGTGGAGCGGGAGCTTGCCGCCGTCGGCCTCGACCTGGCCGAGTGGTGGACCGACGCCGCCGGCGACTTCGCCGTCTCCCTGGCGTTCATCTCCAGGGCCGAGCGAGCGGGCTGAGCTCAGCGCCCGGTGAAGTGCGCCTCGCGCTTCTCGGCAAAGGCCCGGGGGCCCTCCTTGGCGTCCTCGGTGGCGAACACCGGCCACCCCAGCTCCAGCTCTCGGGCCAGGCCCTCCTCCTCGGTGAGGTTCTGCGCCGCCCGCATCGAGGCCAGCACCGCCTGCACCGCCACCGGTCCGTTGGCGGCCACCATGGCGGCCAGCTCGTGGGCCCGCTCGAGGGCCTGCCCGTCGGGCACCACGTGGCCGATGAGGCCGATGCGGCGGGCGTCGTCAGCGGAGATCAGTCGACCGGTGAGCAGCAGGTCGGCGGCGTCGGTGAACCCGATCTGGCGGTGCAGGCGGACGGTGGAGCCGCCGAGCGGGAACAGGCCGCGGCGCACCTCGGCCACCCCGAACTCGGCGCTCTCGCCCGCCACCCGGATCTCGGTGGCCTGGAGGATCTCGGTGCCACCGGCCACGCAGTAACCCTCCACCGCGGCCACGAGCGGCTTGCGGGGCCTGAAGTGGCGAAGGAGCGCCTTCCAGTGCAGGTCCGGGTCCTGGTTGAAGCGCTCCTGGGCGAGGGAGTCCATGCCCCCGGCCAGCGCCTTGAGGTCCATGCCCGCGCAGAACGACCCTCCGGCGCCGGTGAGCACGCCCACCCGCAGGTCGGGGTCCTCGTCCAGCTCCTTCCAGGCGTCGTAGGCGGCGATGAGCATCTCGCCGCTGAACGCGTTCTTCGCCTCGGGCCGGTTGAGGGTGACGGTGAGCACGGGGCCGTCCCGCTCGACGAGCAGGTGCGGTGCAGTGGGTTGGGATGGTTCGGGCACGTCTGGCAGACTAGAACACGTTCCAGTTGTGACCGGCCGACGGACGAGGTGGGTAGCGCTCTCGTGGAGCTCAGCGACGTCGACATCTACGACCCGGACAACTACTGCGAGGGGCCGCCCCACGAGATGTTCGCCACCCTGCGGCGGGACGCCCCGGTGTACTGGCACCCGCAGCCGGGAGGCTCCGGGTTCTGGAGCGTCACCCGCCACGCCGACATCGTGAGGGTGAACCGTGATCCCAAGACGTTCTCGTCGTGGGAGGGCGGCGCCCTGCTGGATGTGATCGACACTGCTTCGCTCGAGCAGAGCCGACTGATGATGCTCAACATGGACCCGCCCGAGCACACCCGGTTGCGCAAGATCGTGAACAAGGGCTTCACCCCCCGCCGCATCCGGGCCCTCATGGAGGCGCTCCAGGACCGGGCCCGGGCGATCGTGGCCGAGGTGGCCCCCAAGGGCGGGTGCGACCTCGTAGAGGAGGTGTCCGCCGAGCTTCCCCTCCAGGCGATCGCCGAGCTGCTCGGGGTGCCCCAGGAGGACCGCCACAAGGTGTTCGACTGGTCGAACCAGATGATCGGGTTCGACGACCCCGAGTTCGGCACCTCGCCGGCCGACGCCGAGGTGGCGGCCATGGAGCTGTGGGCCTACGCCCAGGACCTGGCCGACCGCAAGCGGGAGGAGCCGGGCGACGACATCGTCACCGCGCTGCTCGACGCCGAGGTCGACGGTGAGCGGCTGTCCGACATGGACTTCAACATGTTCTTCCTGCTGCTGGCCGTGGCCGGGAACGAGACCACCCGCAACGCCATCTCCCACTCGATCCTCGCCCTCATCGAGCACCCCGATCAGCGCCGGAAGCTGCTCGACGACCCGTCCCTGATCGACGCCGCCATCGAGGAGTTCCTGCGCTGGGCCAGCCCGGTGATGCACTTCAAGCGGACCGCGACGGTCGACACCGAGATCGCCGGCCAGGCGATCAAGGCCGGGGACCCGGTGGTGATCTGGCACATGTCCGGCAACCGCGACGAATCCGTGTTCGACCGGCCCTTCGACTTCGACATCGAGCGCGATCCGAACCTGCACCTGCTCCAGATCGCCTTCGGCGGCGGGGGGCCCCACTTCTGCCTCGGCGCCAACCTGGCCCGGGCCGAGATGAAGATCATGATCAGCGAGGTGCTGCGGGTCCTACCCGACATGGAGCTGGCCGGGCCGGTCGACCGCCTGCGGTCGAACTTCATCAACGGCATCAAGCGCATGCCGGTGCGCTACACCCCCACGGCCGGCTGACCGGCAGGCTGGCCTACTCGCCGGTGGGGCGGGCCCGCAGAGGCTCGCCGCGGCGGGGGGCGAGACGGGCCCCGCCGTCGTGGGGCGCATCGGCGGCCGGCCCGCCCTGACCCTCGCTCATCAGCGCCTCGATCCGGCCGAGGGCGTCGACGGTGCGGTCGGTCTGGGCCTGGTGCTCGTAGAGCAGCCGGGCCAGCCAGAACCGGAACAGGCGGGCCAGCGAGTAGCGCATGACCAGGCCGGTGCCGGCGATGACCAGGGCGAGGCCGAGCAGGCCGCCGGAGATCAGGTACGGGACCTGCTCGCCGACGTCGCGGGTGCCCGAGGCCCCGAACCACGCCAGCAGGATCAGCAGCGCCCCGAGGACGGCCAGTCCGTAGCCCACCTTGAGCAGCAGGGCCTCCCGGTCGGCCTTGGGCTCGGGCACCCGCAGGTCCGAGACGCCGGAGGACAGCTGCTGGGCGGCGGAGGTGTCGGTCATGGGGTAGCTCCCAGGTAGGCGGCGGACAGTTCCTGCTCCAGCTCGGTCGGCGCACCGACGGCGGTGACCCGCCCGTGCTGCATGATCACGGCCACGTCGGCGACGCCCAGGACGGTGCGGGCGAACTGCTCCACCACGAGGATGGAGACGCCCTCCCGGGCGATCTCGGCCACCAGCCCGTAGAGCTCCTCGACGATGAGCGGGGCGAGGCCCATGGACAGCTCGTCGAGCAGGAGCAGGGCCGGGTCCGTGCCGAGGGCGCGGGCCATGGCCAGCATCTGCTGCTCGCCGCCCGACATGGTGCCCGCCACCTGGGCGCTGCGCTCCTTCAGCCGGGGGAACTGGTTGAAGGCCCGCTCCTCCACCCGCTTCTGGGTGACGCCGGAGTAGGTGACCATGCGCAGGTTCTCGCGCACGGTGAGGTTCGGGAAGATGCCACGGCCCTCGGGGATGGTGCAGACCCCGAGGCGGGCGAGAGCGTCGGGGCTGGCCCCGTTGACGTGGCGCCCGGCGAGGTGCACGCACCCGGCGGTGGGGGTCATCTGACCGCTGGCCACCTTCAAGGTGGTGGTCTTCCCGGCCCCGTTCGGGCCGAGCAGGGCCACCACCGAGGAGGGCGGAACGACGAGGTCGACGCCGTGGAGCACCTCGATCCGGCCGTAGGCGGCCCGGATGCCGGCCACCTCCAGCAGCGGCACGGTCACGACGCCGCCTCCTCGTGGTGGTCGGGGATGGCCGAGGTCACCGGCTCGGCGCCGAGGTACGCATCGAGGACGGCCTGGTTGGATTGGACCTCGTTCGGCGTGCCCACCGCCAGGATGGAACCGAAGTCGAGCACGTAGACCGTCGAGCACACCCGCATCACCAGCGGCACGTCGTGCTCCACCAGCAAGATGCCCACGGACGCGCCGGCCAGGCGGGTCAGCAGCTTGGCGAACGCCTCGGTCTCGCCTTCGTCCTGGCCCGAGGCGGGCTCGTCGAGCAGGAGCAGCCGGGGCCGGGTGGCCAGAGCCCGGCCCAGCTCGACCAACCGGGCCTGGCCGGTCGGCAGCTCGTCGGCCCGGACGTCGGCCACCGACCCGACCCCCACGAACTCCACCAGGGCATCGGCCTCCTGGGCCGGCGAGACGGCCGCCACCGCCTCGGGGGAGGCGCCCGGCTCGACCAGACCGGCCAGGGCGAGGAGGGCGACGGTGGCCTCGGTCGGGGCGATCCGCCGTCCCCACCGGCGGCGCAGCTCGGCCGCCACCAGGATGTTCTCCCGGGCGGTGAGGGAGCCGAACACCTCGAGCCGCTGGAAGGTGCGGCCCACGCCCCGCTGGGCCCGCTTGTGGGCCCGGAGCCGGGTGATGTCGTCGCCGTCGAAGAGCACCCGCCCGCTGGTGGTCGACTGCAGGCCGGTGATGACGTTGAAGGTGGTGGTCTTGCCGGCCCCATTCGGCCCGATCAGGCCGGTGATGGTGCCGGGTTCGACCACGAGGTCCACCTGGTCCACGGCCACGTGCCCGCCGAAGCGGACCGTCGCCTCACGGAGTTCGAGCAATGGCATCGCAGCGCCCCCAGCTCAGGCCGAGCTCGTCATCGAGCCGAGCCACGTCGTCGTCGGTGAAGGGGCGGTCGGCCCCCAGATGTTCGGGTTCCAGCGGGGCCGACGCCTCCGCGTCGGTGTCCTCGTCGCCATCTCTCCCGACCGCTCCGGCCACCTGGCTCACCACGCCGTCGGGGTTCTGGGCCAGTCCGACCCCGGCAATGCCCGGCAGCAGGTTCATGAGGCTGCGCAGCGAGCTGAACCAGCCCCCGAGCACCGGCATCATCACGAAGGCGACCGAGCCGGACATGGCCCCGAACACCGAGGTGATCCCGAGCACGACCGCAACCAACACCAGGGGGAGGCCGGGCAGCGCGCCCTCGAGGAGGGAGAAGTCGTTCCGGCCCACGCTCGAGCCCTTCCACATCGCGAACAGGCCACCACCGAGACCGGCGATGGCCGCCGACAGGGCGAACACCTGCAGCTTGGTGGAGCTGAGGCTGAGGCCGAGGGTGGAGCAGGCCGCCGGCGAGTCCTTCATGGCCTGGAGGCGCCGCCCGAAGGAGCCGTTGCGGATGACCGTGAGCAACAGGGCGACCAGGCTGAACGCCACCGCCAGGGTGACGAAGAAGGCGGTGTCGCCCCTCAGACCGGGCGGGCGGTCGGCCGAGGAGTTGCCGATGGCGAACGGCTTGAGCTGGGAGAACACGGCGTTGTCCCCGTAGACGTTCTTCTCCAGCAGGAGGGCGAAGGCCATCGTGGTCAGGGCCAGGTACAGGCCCCGCATCTTCAGCGCCGGCAACGCCACCAGCGCGCCGACGGCGGCCGCCACGAGCACGCCACCGACCAGGCCCACCACCGGACCCAGCTTCCACACCACCACCGCGCCGATCCCGGCGAAGCCGAGCTGGGCCAGGGACACCTGGCCGGCGTAGCCGGTCAAGAGCACCAGCGACAGCATCACCACGCCGAGGGCGACGCCCTTGCCGAGCTCCCGGACGGTGTTGTCCGAGACGAGGCCCGACTGGGCCACAACGAACGCAACCACGACGTAGGCCGACATGGCGATGATCACCGTGCGCATCGACGGCCGGGGGATGAGGTTGCGGACACGGTTGGCGCCCAGGCTGGTGCGGTCCTCGGGCAGGCAGATCAACACGACGAACAGCAGGATCACCGGCGCCGACGCCTGCAGGTTCCGGGCCACGTCGGCCACGCCGTCACCGCCGAGCCGCTTGGTGTCGATGAAGTTGAGGAGGTTCTCGAACTCGCCGAGCAGAAGCGCTCCCACGAAGGTGAGCGGCAGGCTGCGCAAGCGGCCGACCATGGCCGCGGCGTAGGCCGAGATCACGAGCAGCGTGAGGGCGACCGGCGTGAACTGCGGAAGGATCGGGGCGATCAGCACCCCCGCCAGCGCCGCCAGCATGCAGCCGAGCATCCATGCCGCGCTGGACACCCGGTTGGGGTCGACGCCGTTCAAGCCACCCAGGTTGCGGTCGTCGACCACCGCCCGCATGGCCACCCCGAGCCGGGTGCGGTAGAGCACCACCCGCAGGCCCACCGCCACGCCGATCGCGCAGGCCAGCACGATGATCGAGTGGTAGCTCACGTTGACGCCCGCCACCTTGATGCTGCTGCCGGAGAAGAACTCCGGGAGCACCCGGGTGGTGGTGCCTTGGGGCCAGATGATGGCAGCCAGCTGCACGAACGCCACCAGGAGCCCGATGGTGACCACGATGGTGGTGATGGTGGAAGCACCGGTGAGGCGGCGCATGAGCACCCGATCGAGGATCCACCCGATCAGCGGCGCCTCGATGAGCAGGACCACGGCCAGCGCCACCACCGCCGGCCATCCCCGGTTCACGTACAGCTCCCAGTAGGTGAAGGCGGCGATCATGCCGATGGCGCCGTGGGCGAAGTTGAAGATCCCCGACGTCGTGTAGGTGACGACCAGGCCGCTGGCGGCCACCGCGTAGATGGCCGCCGACTGGAGGCCGAAGATCACGAGGAAGCGGAAGAGGTCGCTCATCGGCGTCAGCCTGCCGTGGTGTAGTTCCCGGACAGCTTCACGATGTTCTCTGGGTCACACTCGAAGCCCTTGTCGGGGAAGGCCCGTTCGAACTTGCCGTCGGTGATCCGGAGGTAGAGGAAGCAGTCGTTGTGGGTGCCGGCGCCGGGGTCGGTGGTCATCTGGAGGCCACCGCCGTCCCACTCATGGATGTCCTCCAGCGCCGCGATCAGGCTCTCCCGGGTGAGGTCGTTGCCGAGGGAGGCGGCGGCCTGGGCGAACAGGAGGCCGGCCGAGAACGCCTGGACGCCGAGGGAGCTGGGCCTTCCGCCCTCCTCCTCCAGCCACTTCGTGTACAGCTGCAGGGCGGGCGAGTCGTCCTCCTCGGCGAAGGGCGTGGTGTTGGTCAGCACGAAGGCACCGTCAGCGGCGGGCTCGGCGGCCATGGCCTCGTCGTAGTACTGCTGGCCGAGGTCGATGACCTTGGGCGTGTAGTCCTGGTTCTTCATCTCCCGCAGGAGGGCGGCGGTGTCGGGCACCACGCTCACGATGGTGAAGTACTCGACCTTCTTGCTCTTCATCTCCGAGACCACTGGCCCGAAGTTCTTCTCGCCGAAGGCGATGCCCTTGTCGACCACGAAGTCGAAGCCGGCCTTGGTGCACGCCTCCTTGGTGGCCAGCCCCCGCGAGCTCGCCGCAGGCACGTCGGTGTAGACCACCGCCGCCTTCTTCACCGCGTCGGGGAACTTCGACTTCAGGTACTTGCAGGGGCCGTTGTTGAACAGGTTGGCCCGGGTGCCCGGAACCGGCTGGAAGAAGTTCTTCGACGTGGACCGCTCGGGCGTGGCCGAGTACGCGCCGACCTCGGGCAGGTCGCAAGCCTCCCGAGTGCTCACGCCCTGCTGATCCTGGACGCTGCCCGTGCCGACGAGCGCGAAGAGGTCGTCGTTGCAGGCCGACTTGGTGACGTCGTCGGTCTTGAAGATCTGCGAGTCGTAGGTCTTGAGGTCGAGTTGGCGGCCGTTGATGCCGCCGCTGTCGTTGCAGAAGGCCACGAAGCCCTTGACCGCCTCCTCGATGCCGATGGTGGGCACCGGGGTGATGTCGTTCTTCTTGTCGGAGATGACGCCGATGCGGATGGTGTCGGCGCTGACCCCGGGAGCGGCCTCGCCCGCCGCTGCCGCCCCCTTGGCCTTGGTGGCCGAGCAGGGGTTGTCGAGGGTGCCGATCTTGTCGCCGCCGTCGCCGCCGTCACCGCCGGTGTCGCCACCGCCGGCGGGCTCGGAGCCCCCGCCGTTGAGGTTCTGGCCGGTGCCGGCCTCGTCGGACACCCGCGATCCGCAGGCGCTGAGCACGAGAAGCGCGGTGCACAGCAGCGCGATGGACGTTCGCTTCATGGGACCCCCTGTCCGTCCTGCGTCCGGGACTGTAGCGCGGGTCACAAAGAGTTTCTGAGGCTCCGTCAGATTCGTCAGACGGGCGCGTCGGCCAGTCGTGCTCCGAGCTTCAGCAGGTGATGGGTCGCGCCGCCGAGGGACAGCTCCAGGTGCTTGGCCCACCGGAAGTGGCGGTGCACGGGGTAGTCGACGTCGACGCCGATGCCGCCATGGAGGTGCAACGCGGCGTGCGCGACCCGTTGCCCGCCCTCGGCGGCCCACACCTTGGCCACCGCCAGCGCCTCGGCCGCCGGCTCGCCGCGGGCCAGCAGCCAGGCGGCCTGACGGGCGGTCAGGCGCACCGCCTCGGTGTCGATGTAGGCGTCGGCCATGCGCTGGGCCACGGCCTGGAAGGTGGCGATGGGGGCGTTGAACTGGTGGCGCTCGGACGTGTAGGTGGCGGTGATCCGCAGAGCGGCTTCACACACCCCGGCCGAGGTGGCGCACAGCCCGGCCACGGCTCGCTCGGTGATCCACGCGACCACTGCGGCGCCCTCGTCGATCTCGCCCAGCACGTCGCCGGGCCCCACCGCGACACCGTCCATGCGGAGCGTCGGGAAGGGCTCGAGGTTCGTGGCCACCTGGCGCTCGAGGCCCACGCCGTCGGCGGCGGCCTCCACCAGGAACACGGTGGTGGCGCCGTCGCCGGTGCGGGCCGGGACCAGGAGGTGGCCGGCCAGGTGGCCCGACGGCACGAACACCTTCTCGCCGTCGAGGCGCCACCCGTCGCCGTCGGGGGTGGCCACCGTGGCCGGGACCGCGGGCGGTTCGGGCCAGCCCGGCTCCACCAGCGCGGCGCTGAGCACGAGGTCGCCGGCGATCACCGAGGGTAGGTACACCGCCCGCTGCTCGTCCGTCCCGAACTGGGCGATCGGCATCGCCCCAAGCACCAGGGTGGCGAACAACGGCACCGGGGCGACCGTCCGGCCGACCTGCTCCAGCATGAGGCAGGCCTCCTCGATGCCGTACCCACCGCCGTCGTCCACCTCGGGCAGGCACACGCCGAGCAGGTCGGCCCGGGCCAGCTCCCTCCAGGTGTCGCCGGCGAACCAGTCGGGCTCCGCCTCCAGCTCGCGCACCCGCCCCGGCGCCAGGGTGTCAGTGAGGATGCGGCCGGCCAGCTCGGCGATGGCGGTCTGGTCGTCGTCCAGGGTGAGGTCCACGCCGCTCTCCTACATCCGGGGGGTGCGGGGCATGCCCAGGCCGAACAGGGCGATGAGGTCCCGCTGGATCTCGTTCGTGCCGCCGCCGAAGGTGAGGATGAGCGAGCCCTGGTAGGCGCGCTCGAGCTTGCCCCGGAGCACGGCGGCCGGCGACTCCCGGGTGAGGGTCGCCGGTTGGCCGAGCACCTCGAAGAGCAGCCGGTAGGCGGTGAGGAAGAACTCGGTGCCGAACACCTTGGTGGCGCTGGCGTCGGCTGGGTTCACCGGTGAGGACGAGGCCACCTTCCAGTTGAGCAGGGTGAGGAACTCGATCCCGGTGTGCACCCGGGCCAGGTTCACCCGCACCCACTCCTGGTCGACCACCCGCCGGCCGTCGGGCAGCTTCGTGTCCTGGGCCCAGCGGCGCACGTCCTCGTAGACGGTCTCGATGATGCCGGGCGGGGCCAGGGAGACCCGCTCGTAGTTGAGCTGGTTGACGATGAGGTCCCAGCCGCGGTTGAGCTCGCCGATGACGGCGGAGTCGGGCACCCGCACGTCGTCGTAGAACGTCTGGAACGTGCTGGCGTTCACCATGGTCTCGATCTTGGAGAAGCTGAAGCCCGGGTCGGTGGTGGGCACGGCGAAGATGGTGATGCCCTTGTGCTTCGGCGCTTCCGGATCGGTACGGGCGGCGAGCCACACGTAGTCGGCGTAGCTGGCCAGGCTGGTGAACGTCTTCTGGCCGTTGATGACCCACTCGTCGCCGTCGCGCACGGCCCGGGTCTGCAACGAGGCCAGGTCGGTGCCCGAGCCGGGCTCGGTGTAGCCGATGGAGAAGTGGAGCTCACCGGCGAGGATCCGGGGCAGGAAGTGGCGCTTCTGCTCGGGTGTGCCGAACTCCATGATCGTCGGCCCCACCGTGTTGACCGACAGGAACGGCACCGGGGCGCCGGCCCGCCAAGACTCGTTCATGAAGAGAAACTGCTCGACCGCCCCGAAGCCGCGGCCGCCGAACTCCTCGGGCCAGCCGACGCCGAGCCAGCCGTCGCGGCCCATCTGGCGCACGGCCTCGAGGCAGGCGGGGTCTCCGCTGTCGCCGGCGCTGTGGGCTGCCTCCACCTCGGGGGTGACGAGCTCGGCGAAGTAGGCCCGGAGCTCCTGGCGCAGCGCCTCCTGCTCCGGCGTGTAGGCGATGTGCACGGGCTCAGGCCGTGAGCGTGGCCCCGGTGGACCCTGACGCCGCCTGTGCCCGGGCGGCCCGGGCCACGGTGAGGCAGGCCTCCACCAGCGGGGGGGCGAAGCGGGGGCGGGCGCACACGGTGTGCCCGTCGTCGATCCGATGCAGGGTGGCGTGGGGGATCGAGACGAGCAGCCGCATCTGCTCGATGGGGGGGATGGCACGGTCGGCCGAGGTCACCATCACGGCGGTGGGCACGTCGATGTCGCCGATCCACTTGCTGGCGTTGTAGGTGCCGATGGCGTGGGCTGCTTCCGCGACCACCCGCCAGTCGTGGCGCCTCATCTCGGCCGACGCCCACGCCCGGATGCTGGCCGGACGGGAGCGGACACCCACCGGGATGCGCCGGCTGACCATGGTGAGGGGCACCCTAGTGATGGTCTGACCGAACCGGGTGGTGCCGGCGGCGGCCGACATGGCGGTGACGAACACGAGGCGCTCGCGGGTGCCGGGCACGAAGCGGTCGGAGGTGGCGCAGAAGACGAGGCCGGACACGGCCTCGGGGTGGCGCTTCCAGAGCAGTTGGGCGACGGGCCCGCCCATGGAGTAGCCGACGGCGATGGCGGGGCCGGTGCCGAGCTCTTCGAGGAGCGCGGCGGTGTCGTCGGCGCAGTCGGCCAGGCGGAACCGGCGGCTCGACCGCAGGCCCCGGCCGTGCCCCCGCAGGTCGGGGGCCACCACCCGGAAGTGGCGGCTCAGGGCGGCGAAGGTCTGGAACCAGTTGAGCCCCCCGCTGGCGACCAGGCCGTGCAGCAGGACGACGGTAGGCGCCCCCGGCGGCCCCTCCACCTCGCGGACGAAGGTGGTCCCCCGGCCGGAGAGCTCGACCCTGCGCCCGAGAGGCAGATCCGGACCAGTGACGGCGGTCGTCTCGGGCACCTCCCCACATTACGCGTGACCTGACACCGTGTCAGACTTCATCGGTGCCCGAGCCGGACGCGGTCCCCGACATCGACTTCGTTCGCGGGGAGTTCTGGGGCGCCAACCCGCACGACGAGCTCACCTGGCTGCGCCGGAACGCACCGATCCACTGGGACGGGCGGGTGTGGGGGGTGGCCCGCCACGCCGACGTGAAGGCGGTGTCGAAGGACCCGGCCACGTTCTCCAACGCCGGCGGGATCCGGCCCGACGCCGGCCCCGTCCCGATGATGATCGACATGGACGACCCCGAGCACGGCTGTCGCCGCAAGCTGGTCAACCGGGGCTTCACCCCCCGCCGGGTCCGCGACAGCGAGGACCGGATCCGCTCGGTCTGCGACGAGATCATCGACCGGGTCTGCGAGGCGGGCACGTGCGACTTCGTCTGGGACATCGCCGCACCGCTGCCGCTGATCATGATCGGCGACGCCCTCGGCGTCGCCCCCGAGGACCGCGCCACCCTGCTCGAGTGGTCCGACCGCATGCTCCGCGGGCTGACCGGTGACCAAAGCGCGCTCGAAGCGGCCACCGAGGCGTTCGTGGGCTACACCGAGTACGCCGGTCGGGTCATCGCCGACCGCCGCGTCGAGCCGGCCGACGACCTCATGAGCGTGCTCGTCCACGCCGAGGTCGACGGCGACCGCCTCGACCACGACTCGCTGGTGCACGAGTCGCTCCTGATCCTCATCGGCGGCGACGAGACGACCCGCCACGTCCTGAGCGGCGGGGCGTGGCAGGTGCTGAGCGACCGCTCCCGCTGGGACCGGCTCGCCGCCGACCCGGCTCTTCTGACGGGGGCGGTGGAGGAGATGCTGCGCTGGGTGTCGCCCATCAAGAACATGGCCCGCACGGTCACCCGGGACGTCTCCCTCGGGGGCCAGCGGCTCGAGGCCGGTCAGAAGCTGATCCTCCTGTACCCCTCGGCCAACCGCGACGAGGACGTGTTCGACGACCCCTTCACCTTCGACATCACCCGCACGCCGAACGACCACGTGGCCTTCGGCTTCGGCACCCACTTCTGCCTCGGCAACAGCCTGGCCCGGCTCGAGCTGCGGGTGATGTTCGAGCGGTTGCTCGATCGCCTGCCGGACCTGGAGCTGGTGGAGGAGGCCGAGCCCGCTTCCCGCGCCGCCAACTTCGTGAGCGGTTACGAGGCCATGCCCGTCCGGTTCACCCCCGTGGCCCGTTCCTCGGCCACCGCCGCCGCCCACCGGTAGTCGGCCTTGCCGGCCGGCGAGCGCCGGACGGCGTCCACGAGCACGAGGTGCTTCGGCAGCTTGTAGCCGGCCAGGTCGATGCGGCAGTGCTCGCGCAGCTCCTCCAGGGAGGGCTCGGCACCGGGCACGGGGGCCACCACCGCGGTCACCGCGCTCCCCCATCGCTCGTCGGCCACGCCGACGACGAGGACGTCGGCTACGGCCGGGTGGCCGTGGAGGGCGGCCTCGACCTCCTCGGGGAACACCTTCTCGCCGCCGGTGTTGATGCACTGCGAGCCCCGCCCGAGGAGCTGGATCGTGCCGTCGGCCTCGACCGTGGCCAGGTCCCCGGTGAGCACGTGACGGCGGCCGCCGATGTCGACGAAGGTGGAAGCCGTCCGCTCGGGATCGTTGTGGTAGCCGACGGGGACCCGCCCGCGGAGGGCGACCCGACCGGCGACGCCGGAGCCGGGCTCCACCGGGCGGAGGTCGTCGTCGAGCACCGAGGTGTTGGCGTACGGGGTGAAGCGGGCCAGTCCGCCGGCGCGGCCTTCGTCGCCGGGCTGGAGCCGCTGGCTGCCCTGGGCGCCGGTCTCGGAGGAGCCGAACCCGTCGACGAGGACCTTGTCGGGGAAGGTGGCGGCGATGCGGGCCTTGAGGGCCGGCGACATCGGCGCCCCGCCGTTGGAGATGGCGAACAGGGACGGCGCCTGCCATCGACCCGGAGCGTCGTCCCAGGCGTCGAGGAGGGGCCGGCCGACGGCGTCGCCGATGACGGTCATCATGTTCACCGCCTCGTCGTCGACCGCCTGCCAGACCGCCTCGGGGTCCAGCGGACCGGGCATGAGCGTCGTCTGGCCGCCGGCGAAGAGCCACGAGAGGGTCGTCCACTGGGCGGCGGCGTGCATCAGCGGCGCCACCGGGAGGTAGCTGAAGCCGTCGGTGAGGCGGTCGAGGAGCTGGCCGGGACGCTCCACCGCACCCTGCGTCCGCGTGGGGTCGCCGCCGCCGATGCACGCGAAGTAGGCGTCCTCCTGACGCCACACCACGCCCTTCGGCATCCCCGTGGTGCCGCCCGTGTACATCACGTAGTGGTCGTCCCCGCTGCGCCCGGGGACCTCGAGCGGATCCGGCGGCTGAGCGCCGACGGCATCCTCCAAGCTGACCGCGTCGATCGCTCCCGCCGACGGCGGCTCCCCGGCCCTGAGGCGGACGGGCACGTCGAGGGCGGCCACGACCGCGGCGATCTCGGCCTCGGTGGAGGCATCGAACACGAGGCCCCTGGCGCCGTCGCGGCCGAGGAACTCGACCAGCTCGGCCGCCCGGTACCGGTGGTTCAAGTTGACCGGCACGGCCCGGACGGTGAAGGCAGCCAGCATCGCCTCGACCCACTCCACCCGGTTCGGCATGCAGATGCCGAGGTGATCGCCGGCGCCCAGGCCCGCCGACGTCAGGTGGCGGGCGAGCTGGTTCACCCGGTCGGCCAACGACGCGTAAGTGCGGCGCTCGGTGCCGCAGACGAGGGCGGTGCGTTCGGGGACCCGGGCGGCCACCGCTTCCCAGATGTCGGCGAAGTTGAACGTGGCCGGCGCCGCCTCGGCCGCCGCCACGATCGGTCAGCTCCCGGCGGCGATGCGGTCCGCCGCCGCGGCGCGGTAGCGGGTCGTCGAGTGCATCGGGTCGGTGTCGAACTGACCGATGACCTCCCGGCCGAACAGCTCCATGCTGGCGATCACGACCTCGGTGGGGAGGGTGTTCGTGGTCGGGCTGAACGTGATCTGGTCGACACCGATGTCGACCCAGCGCTGGATGGCCTTGGCGCAGTCGTCGGGATCGCCGATGGCGGCGTAGCCCTCGGCCGAGAGCTTCTCGACCGCCTCCGGGCTGGGCTCGGGGAGCTTCTCGGGCCACTCGGGCAGACCCTTCGGCTTCGGGATGTTGTCGAGCCAGTGGAAGGCGAGGCTGGTGTAGTAGTTCATGCCCATGGTGGAGGCGACCTCGAAGGCCTTGTTGCGATCCTCCATGCACAACATGTTGGTCACGCCCATGATGTTGTCGTTCACGTAGTCGCCCACCGGCGTGGCGTCGACGATGGCGTTCTTGTAGTTCGTCACGAGCGGCGCGATCTGGGTGGGCGAGCCGAACGAGAAGCAGAACGCCCCGAGGCCCATGCTCCCGGCCTCGGCGAAGGTGGGGGGTGACCCGGCCGCCACCCACATGGCCGGGTGGGAGGGACCGAACGGCTTGGGGAACACCCGGCGCTCGGGCACCCGGAAGTAGGTGCCCTCGTAGGAGTAAGGGGCGTCCTTCCACATCTTGGGGATCTCGGTGATGGCCTCCCGCCACATGGCCTTGGTCTCGTCGATGTCGTCGATGTCGAAGCCGTGGACCTCGGTGGTGGACGATCCCCGGCCGGTGCCGAACTCGAACCGGTTCTCGGTGAGGTGGTCGAGCAGGGCCACGTTCTCGGCCACCCGCACCGGCTTGTTCACCTTCGGCGTGATGTTGAAGATGGCCGACCCGAGGTGCACCCGCTCGGTCTGGGCGGCGGTGAACGCCAGGAAGGCCTCGGGCCCGGGCATGTGGGAGTACTCATCGAGGAAGTGGTGCTGGGGGCACCACACGTACTTGAAGCCGCTGCGGTCGGCGGCCTTGGCCGTCTCGACGTTCCGCACGATGCGCTTGTGCTCGGCCAGGGGGTCCACGTCACGCTCGAAGCGAGGGACGAACAGCTGGGCGAAGATCCCGAACTCCATGACGCTCTGCTCCTTGTTCCCGGGGGCCGCCGGCCTCAGCGGGCCTGGCGAAACTGTAACACGTTCTAGTTTCGGGCCGGGTAAGGTCTGACGACTCGTCAGATCACCGGGGAGGAGAACCGCCGTGGGTTCCACCGCCGCACCGCTGTCCGATGTTCGCATCGTCGAGAGCTCGATGCTGGGCCCCGGTGCCATCTCCACCCACCTCGCCGATCTCGGTGCCGACGTCATCAAGGTGGAGTCACCCCAAGGGGACTACATCCGCGAGATGACCTGGCCGATCGTCGAGGGCGTCTCGCTGATGCACCTCCACATCAGCCGGGGCAAGCGCAGCATCGTGCTCGACCTCCGCACCCCCGAGGGGGTGGACGCCTACCTCGACCTCGTGCGCGGCGCCGACGCCGTCATCGAGGCCATGCGCCCCGGCGGCCTCGAGCGCCGCGGCCTCGGCTACGACCGACTTCGCGAGGTGAACCCCCGCATCGTCTTCTGCACCATCTCGGGCTACGGCATGACCGGGCCCTACGCCGACCTGCCCAGCCACGGCATCGCCTACGACGCGTGGGCCGGTCTCGTGCAGCCCGAGATCACCGAGGACGGGTGGTGCGCCATCCCCGAGCACCCCTCGGTCGGGATCCACGCGGGGCCGCTCTTCGGCGCGCTGGGCGTGCTGGCCGGCATCGTGCGGGCCCGCGCCACCGGAAAGGGCAGCCGGCTGGAGGTGGCGCAGTCCGATGCCGCCGCCGCCATGGACTGGTTGCGCAGCGAGACGTGGAAGGCCTACGAGCGGCCCGACGACGAGGTCACCGGCAACGCCGCCGACGGCTACGAGCGGCGGGCTCCCGGCACCGCCGGGATGCGCGACGGCGTCCGCTACCAGTTCTACGAGACGACCGACGGCCACGTCCTGTTCATGGCGTCCGAGCGCGAGTTCTGGAAGAACTTCTGCGACGGGATCGGGCGGCCTGACCTGTTCGAGGCCCATCCCGGGTCCCGCTACGCCGACCACGCCCGGGGCGACACGGAGCTGCGGTCGATCCTGGCGGGGATCTTCCGGGAACGGTCGACGGCCGCCTGGGTCGAGCTCGGCGGCGAGGTGAACACCCCGATCGCCCCGGCGAACACCCCCCGCACCCTGGCCGAGGACCCCCAGTTCGCCGATCGCATGCCGTGGATCCCCGCGGCGCGGGTGGGGGCCGACCAGCTGCCGTCGCCCATCAAGTTCCTCGACGTCGACCTCGACGCGCCCGAGCGGGCCCCCACGGTCGGCCAGCACACCGACGAGGTCCTCCACGACGTGCTCGGCTACGACGACGCCCGCATCGCCGCCTTACGGGAGGCCGGGGCTCTCGGCTGAAGCTCAGGCTCAGACCGTCGGCGGGGGGCCGGCCAGCGGAGTGCCCCGGCCCGGGGTCATCAGCTCCTCCCGCCAGCGGGTGGTGAAGGACCGGGCCCGGTGGCGCCAGGCGGGGATGCGCTCGTCGTCCGAGCGCATCAACCGCAGATGGGCGTCGAGGTCGGTCGCCCAGATGGTGCACACCTCGGTGTCGGTGAGCAGCACCTGCCAGCGGCCGACGGGAAGGTGCCCGTGGTCGGCGGCGACGGGCACCCACTCCTCGGCCATCGCCGCCAGGTAGTCGGGGCCGGCGCCTGGCCGCACCTCGGTGAGCTCGTGCACGAACACGGTGCCGTGCACGCCGGCGGCGGCCAGCTCGGCGGACGAGGGTGACCCGGGGGCGGCGACCAGCAGCCGGTCGAAGCCGCCGGTCCGGTACCGGTACGCCTCCTCCCACCATCGCGCCAGCCCGGCGTTGCCCTCCCGCTTCAGGTTGGTGCGGTCGCACAACCGGCGCCACCCTTCCCACCCGTCGACCAGCTCCCAGAGGTTGACCACCTGGGGCCAGCGGCCGGTGGAGCCCATCACCGACCACGTGCCCACCAGGGTCAGGCCCCGGCCGCCCGCGCCCTCGGTGTCGAAGGCCACGGTGTGGTCCATGTAGGGCACCGACCCCTGCCCCACGATGTCGACCACCTCGTGGAGGAACAGCGCCCCGCCCATCGGCGCATCTTGTCAGCCGGCCCGACGTGGCCCGCCCCGGCGCCTTCTTGGCGTCGAATTCCCCGCATGGCGAGGAAAACGCTGCCAAGAAGCAAGAGCAACCTGCAAGTTGCACTAGGTTCGGCCACCGTGCCGGCCCGTCCGATCCGCCTCGGCCTCTCCGTCGGCTCCGCCGCCGACCGCCGGTCGTGGCACCCGGTGGTCCTGGCCCGGAGGAGGCTGCCCTCGGTGTGCTCACCGACGGGCGCTTCGAGCTGGGACTCGGCGCCGGCCACCACCGTCGTGCTCGGCCGGATCGCCGTGGCGCGGCCGAGCGGATCGTGTCCCGGCTCGACTCCCTCACCGTGGACGACGCCCTCGACTCGCCCTACCTCCCGGTGGGGACCCCGGACCAGATCGCGGAACAGCTCCGGGAGCGATTGGAGCGGTTCGGGGTGACCACGTGGATCACCTTCGCCGAACGTCCCGGTTCCGAGCAGCGGATCGACACGCTGGCCCCGGTCATCGAGCGGTTGGCCTGACCTCGTCGGCGAGGCCGCAGAAGTCGTCGATGCGGGCGCGCAGCACGTCGAGGCTCGCCGTCCAGAAGTCGACCGAGCGGATGTCGATGCCGAAGCGGCCGGCCAGCTCGTCGGCGTCGCCCAGGCCGGTGGCCGAGAGCATGTCGTCGTAGCCGAGGCGGAAGCGATCGGGGTCGCGCCGGAACTCGGCGTAGAGGCCGATGCCGAACAGCAGGCCAAACGTGTACGGCCAGTTGTAGTAGGCGGTGTAGTAGTGCCCCTTGACCGCCCACATGTACGGGTGGAGGTGGTGGTGGTCGAGGCCGTCGAGGTAGGCGGCCCGCTGCGCCTCGGTCATGAGAGCGCTGAGCCGCTCGGCCGAGAGCACCCCCGCCTCTCGTTCGGCGCTGAGCGCCCGCTCGAACAGGAAGCGGCTGTGGATGTCGGCGACCACCTGGCAGGCGCCGGCCAGGTCGCCGTCGAGGATGGCGAGGCGGGTGCCGTCGTCGTGGGCGGCGGCCAGCCCGGCCTGCACGAGGATCGTCTCGCAGAAGATGCTGGCCGTCTCGGCCAGCGCCATCGGGGTCTGGCGTTGCAGAGGCGGGCGCAGGCCCAGGTTGGTGTTGTGGTAGGCGTGGCCGAGCTCGTGGGCCAGGGTCTGGACGCTGTCGAAGCTGCCGTCAAAGTTGAGCAGCACCCGGCTCACGTCGCCCTCCACCGGCATGCAGAACGCACCGCCGACCTTGCCGTCGCGAGGCTCGGCGTCGAGCCAGCCATCGGCCACCGCCCGGCGGACGAGCGTGGCCAGGCGGGGCGAGTAGGAGGCGAAGGCGTCGGCCACGGCGTCGGTGGCCTCGGTCCACGAGAAGCGCCGCCCGTCGCCCACCGGTGCCAGGAGGTCCCACCACGGCAAGCCGTCCTCGTGACCGAGGATGGCCGCCTTGGCCCGGTTGTAGCGGGCGAAGTCGGCGAGGGCGGCGGTCACCGCGTCCTGCATGGCGGCGAGCGTGGTCCGATCGACGTTGTTGTTGTGGAGCGCCACGTCGAGGGAGTCGACCCAGCCCCGGCGGCGGTTCAGGGTGTTGGCCTCACCCTTGAAGGCGTTGAGTCCGCTGGCCAGGGGCACGGCCACCGTCTCCCACGCCGCCAGCTCGGCGGTGAAGGCCGCTTCCCGGACCCGGGCGTCCGCCGCGGTGGCGAGCCCCCGCGCCGCGCTCATCGGCAGCCGGCGGGGCTCGGCCTCGTCGGGGAAGGCCACCGCCGCGGTGAGGCGGGCGGTCACCTCGCCGTGGAGCCGCGCCCACGCCCGGCCGCCGGTCAGCGCCAGCTCGGAGGCGAGATCCTCCTCGGCCTCGCTCATCTGGTGGGCGGCGGACCGCTCGGCCCGGCGCAGGGGGAAGGCGTGGTCGGCGGCGACTTGGCTGCGCTCGATCAGGGCGTCGGCGCCCACGGTGGCCACCCATGCCCCCAGCCGCTTGGTGAGCGTCGACAGCGCAGCGGTGTCGGCCTGGAACCGGGACTGCAGCGTGGCCGCCTCGGCGTCGCGGGCGTCGGTGGTGGTGTGCGCGTGGAGGTAGGCGCCGACCAGCCGTAGCCGCTCCATGAGCTCGTTGGTGGCGGGCACGATGGCCTCCAGCGCAGCCACGTGGGCATCGGTCACGTCCTGCCGCGGCCCGCCCCTCACATCGTGCTCGTCATAGAGCCCCCGGAGCCGGCCGAGGTCGGCCACGAGCCCTTCAAGGGCGCCGGTCAGCTCCCGGGAGCCGAGGGATGGGAAGAACGGCGTGACGTCCCACCGGGGTGGAGCGGAGGGCGGGGCGGGGGCGGTGTCGACCATCGGGCCCGGTGTACCAGACCGTGCTGCGGCCGCGGTCGTGTCCGTATCGAACTGGAACGCGTTCTAGAGTCGAGACGCTATGGATCTGGCCCTCAGCGAGGAGCAGGAGGCCTTCCGCAGCACCGTCGTCCGCTTCCTGGCCAAGACGTCCTCGCCCGAGCGGGTGCGTGAGGCCGAGCCCCTCGGCTTCGACGAGGCCGTCTGGCGAGGCCTGGCCGCCATGGGGATCCCCACCATGGCGGCGTCGCCCGGCGGCGCCTCGCTCGGCGACCTCTCGGTGGTGGCCCGCGAGGCGGGCGCCCACCTCGCTCCCGTTCCCATTGTGGAAGCGGCGGTGGCAAACCGGTTGCTGGCCCGCTTCGACCGCGAGGTGGACGACGCCACCGTGCGCACCCTCGCCCTCCGTCCGGCAGTCGACGGTCGGTGCAACCTGGTGTCCGGTGGAGCGGTGGCGGCCGAGGTGGTCGTCCTCGACGGTGACGACCTGCTCCTCGTCCAGCCGCGTGAGCCCACAACCCGACACGCACCCGCGAACCTGGGGTCGGCGCCCCTGGCCGACATCGACCTCGCCGCCCAAACGACCGAGAGGCTGTCCCCGCGCGGCGGCTCGGCCGTCGCCGCCCACGGCGTGGCGCTCGACGAGTGGCGGGCGCTCACCGCGTCGTGGTTCGTCGGCCTCGGCCGCTCGGCGTTGGCGCTGGGCGTGCAGTACGTGAAGGACCGTCGTCAGTTCGGCGTGCCCATCGGGTCGTTCCAGGCCGTGCAGCACCGCCTGGCCGACCTGGCCACAGCCCTCGACGGTGCCGCCCTCCTCGCCGACAAGGCGGTGTGGGCTTTGGACACCGGCGATCCGGCGGCGGCGACGTTCCCGGCGATGGCGTTCTCCTGGTGTGGGGAGACGGCCCAGCGGGCGGCGGCCGCCTCCCTGCACCTCCACGGCGGTTACGGCTTCATGGAGGAGTACGACATCCAGCTCCACTTCCGCCGGGCCAAGGCGGCGCGGCTCGTGCTGGCCGACCCCCGCCGCGAGCTCGCGGCCCTGGCCGACCGGCTGTTCGGCCCGGTCGAGGCGGGCCCAGGAGGCTGAGGTGGACTTCTCCCTGCCCCCCGAGGTGGATCGGTTCCGCGCCGAGGTGCGGGCGTTCCTCGCTGAGCACGTGACCGATGAGGTGATCGAGCGGGCCCACTCCACCGGCACCATCCACGACCGGGAGCTGCACCGGAAGATGGCGGCCGAGGGCTGGCTGTCGGCCGGGTGGCCCGCCGAGTACGGCGGGCAGGGCCGCTCGCCGCTCGAGATGAACGCCCTCACCGAGGAGATGTACCTCTCGGGGGCCCCGGTCGACGGCCTGGGGGTCGCTGCGCTGGTGGCCCACACCCTGCTCATCGACGGCACCGACTGGCAGAAGCGCACCGTCATCCCCCGGATCCTCTCGGGCGAGGTGATCTGCTGCCTCGGCTACAGCGAGCCCGACGCCGGCTCCGACGTGGCCGCCTGCGCCACCCGAGCGCTCCGCGACGGCGACGAGTGGGTCGTCAACGGCCAGAAGATGTTCACCACCCTCGCCCACGAGGCCTCGTACGTGTTCCTGCTCACCCGCACGAACCCCGAGGTGGCCAAGCACGAGGGCCTCACCATGTTCCTCGTGCCGATGGACTCGCCCGGCATCGAGATCACCCCCGTCCACACCATGGGCGGCGAGCGCACCAACATCACCTTCTACACCGACGTGCGGGTGGACGACCGCTACCGGGTCGGCGCCGTCGACGGCGGCTGGAAGGTGATGATGACCGCCCTGGTGTTCGAGCGGAACTCGGCGTGGTACGGCGAGTGCGTGCGGCTGCTCGACGCCGCCGTGGCCTGGGCTTCGGCCACCCGGGGACCCGACGGCCACCGGGTGATCGACGACCCGGTGGTGCGCGAGCGGCTCGCCCGGGCCGCCATCGGCAACGAGGTGGCGAACCTGCTCGGCTGGCGGGCGGCGTGGATGGCGGCCAACCACGAGCTGCCCGGCGTGGAGGGCACCATGGCCAAGCTGTTCACCACCGAGCACTACCAGCAGGCGGCCGACGACCTCCTGGACATCCTCGGCCCCGAGGGCCTCCGGCGCCACGGCGAGCCGGGAGCGGCGGCCGACGGGTGGGTGGAGGCGACGTACCGGCACTGCCAGGTCACCACCATCTACGGAGGCACGAGCGAGGTCTGCCGGGGCATCATCGCCGAGCGTGGCCTCGGTCTGCCCCGTTCCCGGCCGTCGCGCTAGACAGTGCCCGTATCCCGCCGCCACAGGAGCACACCATGTCCGAAGCCGTCATCGTCGCCACCGCCCGCAGCCCGATCGGCCGTGCGGTCAAGGGCTCGCTGAAGGACGTCCGTCCCGACGACCTGCTCAGCCACATCCTCGACGCCGTGCTGGCCAAGGTGCCCGAGCTCGACCGCTCGGAGGTGGAGGACGTGCTGGTCGGGTGCGGCCAGCCCGCCGGTGAGGCCGGCTACAACATCGCCCGCCTGGCCGCCATCCAGGCCGGCATGCCCGACGCCCCCGGCGTCACCGTCAACCGCTACTGCTCGTCGTCGCTGCAGACCATCCGCATGGCCGCCCACGCCATCCGGGCCGGTGAGGGCGACGTGTTCCTCGCCGCCGGGGTCGAGACGGTCAGCCGGTTCATCCACGGCGCCGCCGACACCGGCCCCCACAACCCGGTCTACGCCGACGCCGAGGCCCGCACGGCCAAGCGGTCCGAGGGCGGGCAGGGGCCGTGGACGCCCCCCGAGGGCTACCCCGACGTCTACATCGCCATGGGCCAGACGGCCGAGAACGTGGCCGAGGCCGAGCAGGTGGGCCGGGAGGAGATGGACGAGTACGCCGCCCTGTCCCAGCAGCGGGCCACCGAGTCGCTCGAGAACGGCTACTGGGAGCAGGAGATCACCCCGGTCGACACCGTCGACGCCGAAGGCAACGAGGTCACGGTCGGCCGCGACGACGGCATCCGGGCCGGCACCACCAAGGAGGGGCTGGCCAACCTGAAGCCGGTGTTCCGCCCCGACGGGTCGATCACCGCCGGCAACGCCTGCCCGCTCAACGACGGCGCCGCCGCCGTGGTCGTGATGAGCGACACCAAGGCGGCCGAGCTCGGCGTCACGCCTCTCGCCCGGGTGGTCGCCTCCGGCGTCTCGGGCGTGAATCCCGAGATCATGGGCCTCGGCCCCATCGAGGCCAGCCGCCAGGCCCTGAAGCGGGCAGGCATGGCCATCGACGACATCGACCTGGTGGAGATCAACGAGGCCTTCGCTGCCCAGGTGATCCCGTCGGCCCGCCACCTCGGCATCGAGTGGGACAAGCTCAACGTGCGGGGCGGCTCGATCGCCCTCGGTCACCCCTTCGGCATGACCGGCGCCCGGATCATGACCACCCTGATCCACGCCCTCCAGGAGGACGACAAGACGTTCGGCCTCGAGACCATGTGCGTGGGCGGCGGGCAGGGCATGGCCATGATCGTCGAGCGGCTGTCGTAGCTCCCCGCCACCGCGCGCAGTACGACCCGAGCCCGCGGCGCCCGATCGAGTGGGTGCAGCAGCTGTGGGTGGTCGGGCTGGCGGCGATCGTGCTCGTGGCCGTGCTGGTGGTGCTCACCGGTCCGTCGGATCTCAACCCGGTCGGCCGCATCATCGTGGTGGCCACCACCGCCGCGTTCAGCGCGTGGCTCCTGCGGGAGCACCGCCGGCGCCTGCCGGTCGCGCTGCGCCAGCTCATGTTCGTGGTGTGCACCGGCGTCGTCCTGTTCCTCGTGGTGGTGCTGACCGTGACTGCCTTCTAGCCGCTCGACGCGGTCAGGAGCGGTCGATGCGCCGTTGCAGCGCTGGGGTCCAGTGGCCGGCGTAGCGGACCCGGAGATCGGGTCGTCGCCAGTCCTCGGAGGTGACCCGCCCGCGACAGTGGGGCGAGGCACAGCGGCACTCCATCGAGAACCCCTCCGCGCCGGAGCTCGTGCCGTAGTCGAGCGTCAGCTCCTCGCCGTCGATGACGTCCCGTCTGGTGGCGAGCTCGTACGGCCCTACGTGCCGCAGGTTCGGGTCGCAACTGTGGTTGCCGAAGTGGGCGATGGTCGCCGGAGGCAGTACCAGGTGCGCATCCTCGTCGACCGTGATCGTGTCGACGAAGCGAGCTTGTGGGTCGAGGTCGGCGTCAGCGAGGAGCCCGGACAGCTCGGCGGACGTGACGAGCCGGCCCCCGAGGCGGAGGACGACCGTCCCGGTGTCGATGTCCGCCGTGGCGAACAGGCCGCGGCCCTCGATGGTCGAGGGGCCGACGACGAGGCGCCCGTCGGCCCACACGTCGGCCGGGGTCGGGGCGGGCGGCACGGTCACAGTGTCGCCCAGAGTCGGTTTCTCGATGGGCCCCCGCGGCATGAGTGATTACCGTCGGCAGATGAGCGACGAGTGGCCCGCGGCGGAGTTGTTCGACGAGGACTACCTGCACTTCTACCTCCCGCGGCTCAGCGAGGAGACCACCGCTGAAGAGGCCTCGGTGGTGTGGAACCTCCTCTCGCTGAACCCGGGGTCAGAGGTGCTGGACCTCGCCTGCGGCCACGGTCGGATCGCCAACCGCCTCGCCGCCGACGGAGCACTTGTCACGGGCCTCGATGCGACGCCCCTGTTCCTCGACATGGCCCGGGGCGACGCCGAGGCTCGGGGCGTGGACGTCTCCTACATCGAAGGCGACATGCGGGCCATCCCCTGGACTGACCGCTTCGACGCGATCGTCAGCTGGTTCACCGCCTACGGCTACTTCGACGACGAGCAGAACCGAGCTTTGCTCACCTCGGTCCACGACGCACTCCGGTCCGGAAGGCGGTTCCTCCTGGAGCTCAACCACAAGGACGGGCTTCTCCCGACCTGGCTGCCGTCAACCGTCGTCGAGGTCGACGGCAGCATCCTCATCGACCGCCGCGAGTACGACCCGCTGACCGGGCGGTCAAACAACTGGCGGACCATCGTGCGGGGCGGCCATGTCCGCCAGACCTTCTTCTTCACGCGGTTGTTCAGCTACACCGAGCTCTGCGATTGGCTCATCCAAGCCGGCTTCCGTTCCGTCCAGGGCTTCGCCGGCGACGGCCGACCGCTCATCCGGACGGATCGGCGCATGATCCTCGTCGCCACCAAGTAGGCGCCTGGACCGTGGTCACGGCCGACCGCGAACTGGCCGAGCGAGTGCGAGCGGCCAACGGCAAGGTCGTCGGGCCCAGTTGGCTGCTCGACAAGCTCGTGGACTGAGCCCGGGGCACGGGCTGTTCCGGAACGTCCGGCGGCGCTTGCGGTGGTGACCCGTCAGAGGGCAACGACATCAAGTGTCGGATCGAGCCGGCGGAGATCGTCGGGATCCGATGTCACTACCGATTGGTGCGCGCGGCGTGCGCAGACCACCACATGGGCGTCGACTACGTCGGCCGCGCCGCTGGCCGCGAGGAGCCGACCGACGTTCGTGGCGTCGACACGATCGAGGTCGACGACGTCCGTCGTCGGCTGGCGGATCAATCGAGTGAGTCGCACTTGGCGCTCGGGCCGTCGGATCGCCTGAGCGAGGGCGCTCGCTGGGATGGTGACCCGTGCTCGCGTCTCGATCGCGCGGGCGAGCAGAACCGCGACCCGGCGATCGTTCCGGTCAAGGGCGATCAGCCCACCGGCGTCCAGGGTGACCCCGGGCATCAGGCGGCCGAACCTCGGCGGCGCCGTCGCGTACCGAGCAGCTCGTCGGCCCATGCACGTTCGCCATCGGTGAGAGGCCCACCGGTCTCTCGCAGCGCCTCGGCGAGCAGAGCCCCCCATCCGGCGACGTCGTCGAGCGCGACGGACACGGCGTGCTGGACGAAGCCGGAGACACTCGCTGCGCTTCCAGCATCGACGAGCTTGCGGATCGCATCCAGCTGGGATTCCTCGAGCGTGACCGTCACCTTACGTGTCGCCATACCGATCACCATACCATCGGAGACGGGGCCCACGAGCGCCCGCTGAGGTACCCGCGACCTCATCATCAACGAGCTCGTCGAACAACTTCACCACGGCAGCATCAACCCGGCCCCCGACGCTGCTGCCCGACGACTTCCCTACGGACGACGGATATCGGGCACCGGCCCACCCATCAACGCCCGACCGGTCCCCACGCCCGCGATGAAGACCAGCTCGCGCCCTGGGCGATCGGGGGCGTCTCGGACCTCCCGCACGACGAGTCCTGCGGCATCCAGCGACCGGGTCACCTCGTCCTGGCTTCGGAAGCGCAGCGTCGTGTCCGAGGTGAGCACGGCCCCGTCGGCGGCGAAGACGAAGGTCCATCGGAAGGACACGAGCGGCATGCTCACGTCGGTCAGCTCCACCCAGGTCTCGATGGATTGGCTGCCGGGGAGATCCATTCGCCGGTGGGATTGCTCCCGGTCCCACTCCCGCCATCCCTCTCGAGCCGGGTCGCGGACCTCGAACACGAGGAAGCCCCCGGGCCGGAGCGCCGACCGGGCCGCGCGGAGCGCCGATTCCCAGTCCTCGTCGGTGAGGAAGACCTGCGCGACGTTGCCGGTCATGGTGACGACATCCACTGCGAGTGGAGGAAGGGCGGTTGCATCGCCAAGGATCCAACGCACCTGGTCAGCACCGGGCTTGCGGCGGGCCACGTCCAGCGAGGCAACGGCTGGATCGACTCCCGTCACCCGCATCCCCCGTGAAGCGAGGAGGCAGGCGAAGGTACCGGTCCCGCATCCGATGTCGACCACCGTGCTTGCGCCGAGCTCGCCAACGAGCGCGACGTACGCGTCGAGATCGCTCCGATCGTCGTCCAACACGTCGTAGATCTCGGCGAGCCTGCGCTCTGCGAAGATCGCATCGACCACGAGGCCAGTCTGCTGTGAACGGTCGCCGGCCTGACGATGGGAAGGGCATCAGCCGGTGCCGGTACATTCCGGCGGTGCTCTTGACGCCTCGCTACGAGGGTCACCCGGTGTTGGAGTTCACGGGACCGATCGGCGACCTGTCGGTCCCGCTCCTTCGGCAGCGGCGCCGGCTCGGCGCCTTCCTTGGCCGCTTGGACGACGCTCAGTGGTCAGTGGTCAGCCGCTGCGAGAGGTGGTCGGTCCGTGACGTCACCGCCCACCTCGTCGGCACCGACCAGTTCTGGCTGCTGTCGATCACTGCCGCCCTCGAGGGCTCGCCCACGCGCTACCTCACCGGGTTCGATCCGGCCGTCACCCCCGCCGCGCTGGTGGACGGCTTGCAGGACGTGCCGGCCGCCGATGTCCTGGCCAGCTATTTGGAAGCGGTCGAGGCTCTCGCGGCGACGGTCACCGGCCTCGACGAGGCGCAGTGGTCGCTGCCGGCCGAGGCGCCGCCGGGTCACGTGCCGTTGCACGTCCTGGCCCGCCACGCGCTCTGGGACGCCTGGATCCATGAGCGCGACGTCCTCCTACCTCTCGGCGCTACCCCGGTCGAAGAACCCGATGAGGTAGTCGCCTGCCTCGAGTACGCCGCCGCGCTCGGCCCCGCGTTCCTCGCCACCAGCGGTTCGACACGGGCTGGCACGCTGGCGGTCGAGGGCACCGACCCGGACGCCCATGTGGTCGTCCAGGCCGGTGAGACCGTCGTGGTATCCGACCAAGCGGCGCCGGTCGACGCCGTCCGGCTCACGGGCCGAAGCGTTGACCTGGTCGAGGCGCTCAGCTATCGGTCACCGCTCCCCCACGACGTCGCCGAGGGCGACCGCTGGCTGCTCGGCGGCCTCGCCGCCGTGTTCGACCTCGTCCCCCAAGGGTGAGACGGCCTCGTCCACACGTCTCGAAGCCTGTTGGGTTCTGTGGTTAGCGCGTCAGGGCGCCGACTCGCTCCAGAACGACTTGAAGTCCCCGAAGCTCGGCTCTACACGAGGGTCAGGCAACCTGAAGGCCCGAAGTCGCGTTCGCTGATCGATCGTTTCGGGCTGCCACCCGGTGTTGACCTCGAAGTAGCGCACCGCGGTAGCGATGGACGGCCACTGGCAGTCGTCGAGAACGATCAATCCGCCGGGACGAACGAGTTCGCGGAGGAAGTAGAGGTCGACGAAGACGTTGTGGAAGATGTGGCTGCCATCCACGAAAGCAGCATCGGCGATGAAGTCCTCGGTCAATAGTCGCGGTAGCGCCAGCTGCGATCGGTTGGTCAGCAGCGTGGAGAGGTCGGTGAGACCAGCGGCGGTGAGCGTCTCCCATCCAGCGTTCCGGAAGTGGTGCTGGTAGGCGTCGATGATCACATGCTGAGCGTCCTGGCCCCCCTGGGAGACGAGGGCCTCGCCGATCGCCAGGGCCGAGCTGCCGTAAGCGAGACCGATCTCGATGACCACCCGAGCCTGCTCTGCGATGAACAGGTCGCGGAGGGCATCACAGTCGCTGTTCGGGAGGGATACCCGCTCGAAGTCACCGTCGGACCTGGTGTGTTCCGGGCCAAGCTCAGCGAGTCTGCGCCGCGCGTGCCGGACGGCAGTAAGACGTCCCCGGTCAATTGGCACCGCCAAAGCATCGCGGGCCGGGATGCGATCGACAGTCCGCACCTGCCTCGACCGCCCCCGAGTGCCGTTGGCGAGCATCCACGATCCCGCAAACGTTGGTTGACTCGTGTTCTACCGGTCTTCTTGGAAGGGGGCGCCGGGTTGGCCGCCGGTCAGCGGCGTTGCACGGCTCGGCGCAGCGCAACCAGGAGTCGGGCCAGCGGCCAGGAGAGCAGAACCAGCACGCTTCCGGCCGCCACAGCGTTGCTGACCGCGCTGGAGTTGATGATCTCAGCGCGCCCAAAGTCACGTTCCGGATCGGGCACAGCGTCAGTTTGCCCTCGATCCCCCAAGTCAGCCGTCGTCCGCCGAGCGCTACCCGGCCTCTTGGAAGAGGGTGTGGGGTGGGTCGGGGCCGGTGCTGCTCGGGGGTGTGGCGTGGTTGGGGTGGCGGGGGTCGTCGGGGGCGACGAGGGGGCGTTTGCCGGTGCCGGTGGTGAGGGCCCAGCCGTGGTGGGTCTTGAGTTGGTGGTCGTGGTGGCAGAGGGGGTCGAGCTCGTCGAGGCGGGTGTGGTGGGTGCGGGTCCAGGGGTGGCGGTGGTCGATCTGGACCAGGGTGCGGTGACAGTGCAGGTTGGAACATCCGGGCGAGGTCCATAGCAGGGCGATCCGCTGGGCGGCGGTGGGTCCCCGGCCGAGGTGGGTGACGTGGGCGACGTCCACGCCCCGGGTGAGGACGAGTTTGACGATGGCGTCGCCGAGGAGTTCGCGGGCGACACGCACGGGGATGGGGCCGATGCCGGTGATCTCACACCGCTCGTCGCCGTCGACGGCACCCCGGCGGAGGGCTTCGACGTCGAGACGTAGCAGGGCCAGGTGGGTGGGTGCCGGTGACCGCCGGGCCCGGGGGCGGTCATCGTCGCCGCTGTCGCCGCTGTCGCCGCTGCCGCCGGGGTCACCGGGGTCGCCGTCATCGGCGGTGGGTGCGGCGCCGCGGGCCCGGTCGGCCAGGGCGATGAGGGCGTCAAAGGCATAAGCGTCATGTGGTTCGCGGCGCCCTTCGACCCGGGCGGCACCGAAGATCTCGTCGATGATGGGATCGAGGGCGGCGTTGAACCTCGCGGCGTCATCGGCGGTGCCCTGGGCGGACAGGCACCAGGTGCCGTCGGCCCGGCTGAACCGGCGCAGATGCCGGTCCCGGTGGATGCGACGGTGGGTGGCCTCAGGATCAGGATCCGCCGCCGCCCGGGTACGGGCGCACTCCTCACGCAGATCAGCCACCGTGGACTGCTTGGCCTTGGCCACCAGACGGGACTCAGCCGCCGGGTCAGCCGCCGCCGCCGCCGAGATCGCTTCGGCCTGGGTGGCCGACACCTCACCCTTCCGGCACGCCTCGTCCAGGTTCGGTTGGCCCGAGAGACGCTTGGAGGTCTCCAGTTCGCTGCGGGCCCGACCGGTGGTGGTGCCGGCTTTGGCCGCCAGGTACTCCGCTGCGCTCTTGTAACCGGCCTTCTTCCACTCCCAGGAGTCGGCCACCCGGCGGGCCAACAACACCTTGGCCGAAGTCGCCAACCGTTCGACCCGGTCCAGGGCGCACCACAGGGCCGGCGCCTCGGTGGCCAACACCACATCGGGGTCCAACCCGCCGACCCCGGCGGCCAACGTCGCCTCCACCTCGTCGACCCACCCCAACCCGAACCCACCAGCCATACGAACTACTGTACCCAGGGGGTGTGACAGTTTCGGACGGCTACTCCCCGCCGTAGACCTGCACCGGCGGAGGCGCCTCGGCCAGGAGCTTGCGGACGGCCACCCCCACGTCGGCCGGCTCCCAGCGGGCGCCGTTGTCGATGGCCGGTCCGTGGCGCCACCCGTCGGCCACGGACACCTTGCCGCCCTCCACCTCGAACACCCGGCCGGTGACCCCGGCGCTCTCGATCGACGCCAGCCACGCCACCAGCGGGGCCACGTTGTCGGGAGCCATGGCGTCGAAGCCGCCATCGCTGGGCGGCGCCATCATCTCGGTGAACACACCCTCGGTCATGCGGGTACGGGCCGCCGGGGCGATGGCGTTGGCGGTGATCCCGTAGCGGGCGAGCTCGGCCGCCTGCACCAGGGTGAGCGAGGCGATGGCCCCCTTGGCCGCCGAGTACGCGCTCTGGCCGACGCTGCCCATCAGCCCCGCCCCCGAGGTGGTGTTGATGATCCGGGCGTCGACCGGCCGGCCGGCCTTGGCCTGCTCGCGCCAGTGGACCGCCGCCCAGTGGGCGGGAGCGAAGTGACCCTTCAGGTGCACCCGCACCACCGCGTCCCACTCGTCCTCGGTGCTCGAGACGAACATGCGGTCGCGGACGAAGCCGGCGTTGTTCACCACCACGTCGAGACGGTCGAACGCCTCGACCGCGGTGTTTACCAGGCGCTGGGCACCCTCCCAGTCGGCGACGTCGTCGCCGTTGGCCACCGCCTCGCCGCCTTCGGCCTCGATCTCGGCCACCACCTCGGTGGCGGCGCCCCCGCTCGAAGGCCCGGACGCACCAGGTCCGGACCCATCGAGCGCGGTGTCGAGGTCGTTGACGACCACTCGGGCGCCTTGGCGGGCGAGCTCGTGGGCGTGGGCCCGGCCGATGCCGCGGCCGGCGCCGGTGACGATGACGACCCTGCCCTGGCAGATCCCGGCGCCCATCGCGGCCACCGTAACTGACGGGCCGTCAGGGTAGGGTCGGCCGGCGTGGACCTCGGCGTCACCATGTTCGTCACCGACACGTCGATGCGACCGGACGACCTGGCGGCGGCGGCCGAGGAGCGTGGCTTCGCCTCGCTCTGGGTCCCCGAGCACACCCACATCCCCACCAGTCGGCTCACGCCGGCACCGTCGGGCGAGCCGCTGGCCGAGCAGTACCGCCGCACCCTCGACCCGTTCGTCGCGCTCACCGCCGCCGCCGCCAACACCACGACACTCCGGGTCGGCACCGGCATCGCCCTGCCCGCCCAGCGCGACCCGATCGTCACCGCCAAGGCGGTCGCCACCCTGGACCTGTTGTCGGGCGGGCGGTTCTCCTTCGGCATCGGGTTCGGTTGGAACGTGGAAGAGCTGGCCGACCACGGCGTGGCCAAGGCCGACCGTCGAGCGGTGGTGCGGGAGCGGGTGCTCGCCATGCAGCGGCTGTGGGCCGACGACGAGGCCTCGTTCTCCGGAGAGCACGTGCAGCTGCCCCCGACGTGGTCGTGGCCGAAGCCGGTGCAGCAGCCCTGGCCCCCGGTGCTCCTGGGCGGGGCCGCGGGCCCGATCCTGTTCGACCACATCGCTGAGTACGGCGACGGCTGGATCCCCATCGGCGGTTCCGGGCTGGCCCGGTCGATCACCGATCTGCGCCGGGTCTGGGCCGACGCCGGGCGTGACCCGGCCACCCTGGAGGTGGTCCCGTTCGGGACGCTGCCCGAGGCGGGCAAGCTCGAGCACTACCGGGAGCTGGGCTGCACCGGCTGCATCCTCCAACTGCCGTCCGGCCCCGCCGACGAGGTGCTCCCTGTGCTCGACGGCCACGCCCGCTTCCTCGGCGGGTGACCGCCGCTTCGGCGCCGGTCGTCGTCGCCGACCCCGGCGACCCCCGCCTCCTCGCGTTCACAGGGCTCACCGACACCGAGCTGCGCCGACGGGTCGAAGCCGAGCACGGGCTGTTCATCGTCGAGGGGATCACCGCCATCGAGCGGCTGCTGGCATCGCCATACAGCGTCCACTCGTTCCTGCTCACCGAGCGGGCCCTGGACCGCCTCGGTGACGGCCCGGCGGCCACGGACGCACCGATCTACGTGGTGGGACCCGACGTGCTGCGCGCCGTCGTGGGCTTCGATCTGCACCGGGGGGCGGTCGCCGCCGCGCTCCGGCCGGCGCCGGTCGACGCGGCGACGGTGCTGGCCGGCGCGTCGCTCGTCCTCGGCGTCGAGGGCGTCAACGACCACGAGAACCTGGGCGGTCTGTTCCGCAACGCCGCCGCCTTCGGGGTCGACGCCGTCCTGCTCGACCCCACCTGCGCCGACCCGCTCTACCGCCGCTCGGTGCGGGTCTCGATGGGACACGTCCTGGCCGTCCCCTTCGCCCGGCTCGCGCCCTGGCCCGACGCGCTCGGCGACCTGCAAGAGGCCGGGACCACGGTGGTGGCCCTCACCCCCGATCCGGACGCCGAGCCCATCGACCGGGTGGGCCCGCTCCCCCGCCCCGTGCTCCTGGTGGTCGGAGCCGAAGGGCCTGGGCTCTCCGCCGCCACCCTCGCCGGCGCCGACCGCCGGGTGCGCATCCCCATGGCCGCCGGCGTCGACTCCCTCAACGTCGCCACCGCCGCCGCCGTGGCCCTCCACCGGATCGGGTCGAGCTGACCCGGCCAGCTCGTCCGGGCCGACGACTGCCATGCTGTCGGGGTGCCCGTCCCCATGACCGCGCTCCTGGCCGCCGGGGACCCGCCGGTCGACGTCTACGTCGGCGTCGGCCTGATGGCGCTGGCCCTGGCCGGCGCCGTGGTCATGACGGTGATGGTGCTGGTGCGGAACCGGCGAGCCGATCCCGATCACGACCGCTGAGCCACGCCCAGCCGCCGACCACCGCCACGGCCGTGGCGACCGCGAACACGAGGGTGCCGGTCTGCCAGCCGCCGGCGCCGAACCGGGCCAAGGCCACCACCATTAGGGCGATCCCCACCCTGCCCGCTCGGCACGACCGGCGCCGGAAGGCCAGGACCAACGCCCCGACGGCGAGCGGCACCCACACCCGGGCGTCGGACTGGGTGCCGGCGAGGACCCGCCCAGGGGAGCCCGGCAGGATGACCCCGGGTGAGTACTGGTACTGGTACTCGTAGTAACCGGTGAGCGAGTTGAACACGTAGCCGTAGCTTGGGCCGGGCAGGTACGTGGAGCCGGTCCCAGCCTCGGACTCCCACGGCAGGGTCAGCGACACCGCAGCCAGGACGGCCACGATCAGGAGGGTGGCGCGGCTCACGGCGGGGTGGGACGCCCCGGTGCCAGCCACAGCGCCAGGCCGGCGAAGCCGACGGCCAGGGTCTGCAGAAACGACGTGTTGCGGCTGATCGAGGGCAGCACGAACAGCAGCCAGTAGAGGGCGAGGCCGGCGAACCCGATCGCCGCCACCATCCAGGCTCGGCGCTCGTCGAGCTTCAGGGCGCTGCCGACCAGCGGTGTGAGGACGACGAGCGCGGCCACCACCGCGAAGCCGGCCCACGCCTCGAGGCTCCATCCCCGGGAGCCGTCCTCCTTGATCGACAGCCCCACGAGCAGCGCGACCAGCCCGAGGAGCGCGAGCCAGAGCCACGGCCCGGGCATGGTGCGCGGGGCGGCCGCCGGCTGGGGCCCGTAGCCGTAACCGGCGTAGGACGTCGCCCCCGGCGGTACCTGGGCACCGGGGGGCGGCCCCCACGCCTGGCCGGGCGGTGGCTGCGGGTACGGCGGCGGCTGCGGTTGTGGCGAGTTCGGCGCCGGCTGGGGGGGCATCTGGGGAGGAGGCGGAGGAGGCGGAGGGGCAGCCTGGCCCGGTGGGCCCGGCGGCGGCTGGGGCTGGGCATCGGGCGGGGGTTGCCATCCCTGCGGTGCGGTCACGGGTGTGCCTCCCGGCTCGGTGCCATTCCGGGCATTGTCGCACCCCCGGTCAGCAGCGCTCGAGAACGGTCACGTTGGCCTGGCCGCCGCCCTCGCACATCGTCTGCAGCCCGTACCGGCCGCCGGTGCGCTCGAGCTCGTGGAGCAGAGTCGTCATCAGCCGGGCGCCGGTGGCGCCGAGGGGGTGGCCGAGGGCGATGGCCCCGCCGTTCACGTTGACCCGGGACAGGTCGGCGTCGAGCTCCTTCTGCCACGCCAGCACCACCGATGCGAACGCCTCGTTGATCTCCACCAGGTCGATGTCTTCCAGCGTGAGCCCGGTGCGCTCGAGGGCCCAGCGGGTGGCGGGGATCGGGGCGGTGAGCATGTAGATGGGGTCGTCGCCCCGCACGCTCATGTGGTGGATGCGGGCCCGGGGGGTGAGCCCGTGGTCGGCCAGCGCCTGCTCGCTGACCACGAGCAGCGCCGCTGACGCATCGCTGATCTGGCTGGCCACCGCCGCCGTCACCCGGCCGCCCTCCACGAGGGTGGGCAGCGACCGGATCTTCTCCAGGTTCGGCTCGCGCGGGCCCTCGTCGGCGTCGACCCCGGCCAGCGGGGCGATCTCGGCCTCGAACCGCCCCGAGTCCCGGGCGGCGATGGCGCGTCGGTGGGACTCCACCGCGAACTCCTCCATGTCCTCCCGGGTGATCGCCCACTTCTCGGCGATCAGCTCGGCGCCCCGGAACTGGCTCACCTCACCGTCGCCGTACCGGCGCACCCAGCCCTCGGACCCGGTGAAGGGGTCGGGGAAGCCGAGCGGCTGGGCGAGGGTCATGGCCGAGCTGATGGGGATCTGGGACATCTGCTGCACCCCCCCGGCCACCACCACGTCGGCCACCCCGGCCATCACCGCCTGGGCGGCGAAGTGCACGGCCTGCTGGGCCGACCCGCACTGGCGGTCGACGGTGGTGCCGGGCACGTGGTCGGGGAGCCCCGCCGCCAGCCAGGCGGTGCGGGCGATGTCACCGGCCTGGCCCCCGACGGTGTCGACGCAGCCGAACACGACGTCCTCCACCGCGGCGGGGTCGATCCCCGAGCGGTCCATCAGCGCGGTGATGGCGTGGGCGCCCAGGTCGGCGGGGTGCACGCCGCTCAGCCCGCCCCCGCGCCGGCCCACCGGCGAACGGACCGCCTCGACGATGTAGGCCTCGGCCATGAGGTGAAGCTCCTTGTCCCGGTCAGGCGCCGATGGCGCGACCGACTCGATCGCGATGCCAGGCGGCGTCGCCCCACAGGGCGGCGAGAGCCCAGCTCCGCTTCAGGTAGAGGTGCAGGTCGTACTCGACGGTGTAGCCGATGGCCCCGTGGCACTGGAGGGCGGTGGCCCCCACCTCCCGGGCGGCGGCCGACGCCAGGGCCTTGGCCATCGAGGTGTCACGGCTGCGCTCGGCGACGTCGTGGGCCACCGACCACGCCGCCCGGTGCACGGCCGGTCGAGCGAACGAGAGGTGCATGAGGGCGTCGGCCAGGTGGTGCTTGACCGCCTGGAAGCTCCCGATGGGCACGCCGAACTGGTGGCGCTCGCGCACATAGGCCACGGTGAGGTCGAGCATCCTTTGGCCCAGCCCGACGAGCTGGGCGGCGTTGCCGAGGGCACCCCGGTCGAAGGCCCGCCGGACGTCCTCACCATCGGCGACCACCCGCCCTCCCGAGGCGGGCGTGGCGACCTGGGCGGCGGCGAGGGCGCCGTCCACGGTGGCTGCCGGCGACAGCTCGGCCTCGGCGGCGGGGACGAGCACCAGCTCCTCGGACCGCCGCAGCAGCAGCACGTCGGCGCCTGCGGCAAACGGCACGACGGGGCCGGCGAGGTCGGTGGCCACCCGAGCGCCGGTGACACCGAGGGCGCCGGCCACGCACATCGCCTCCACCACAGGGTGGGGCACCGCCGCGTAGCCGGACTCCTCGGCCAGGAGCACCCAGTCGAGCGCACCTAGCCCGAGGCCGCCCTGGTCGGCCGGCGCGCCCACGGCCAGCACCCCCATCTCATCCAACCGCGACCACACCGACTCCACCGCGCCGGCCGGCGCGCGAGCTCCGGCTCCGGCCGGGCCCTCCGGCCAGGCCGCCCGGACCACGTCGGGGCCGCATTCCCTGTCGAGCAGATCCCGAACGGCGTCCCGGAGCTCCCTCTGGTCGTCGGTGAAGGCGAACCTCATCGCGGCAGGCCCAGCACCCGCTCGGCGGCGATGTTGCGCTGGATCTCGTTCGTGCCGGCGTAGATCGGCCCGGACAGCGCGAACTGGTGGCCCCTGGCCCAGGGCCCGTCGAGCACGGCGTCGGGGCCGAGCAGGTCGAGAGCGGTTCGGTGCAGGTCGACGTCGAGCTCGGACCACCACACCTTGTTGATGCTCGACCCGGCCCCGACCGAGCCCCCCTCGGCCAGCGTGGTCACGGTGGCGAGCGTGAAGAGCTGGTAGGCCTCGGCCCGCATCCAGGCGTCGATCACCCGCTCACGGAGGTCGGCCCCGCCAGGGTGCTCGCGGTGCAACTCGAGCAACCGGTCGGCGGTGGCGAGGAAGCGGCCGGGCGACCGCAGGGTGAGCCCCCGCTCGGAGCCGGTGGTGGCCATGGCCACCGACCACCCCTGGTCGACCCCGCCGAGCACGGCGTCGTCGGGCACGAACACCTCGGTGAGGAAGACCTCGGCGAAGCCCTCGTCGCCGTCGAGGCGCCCGAAGCCCCGCACGGTGACGCCGTCGGCGTCCAAGGGGACGAGGAAGTAGGTGAGGCCGCGGTGGCGCTCCGAGGCCGGGTCGGACCGGAACAGGCCGAACAAGTGCGTGCAGAAGGCGCCCCTGGTCGTCCACGTCTTCTGGCCGTCGAGCACCCAACCCCCGTCCACAGGCGTCGCCCGGGAGGTGATCGCGGCCAGGTCGCTGCCGGCGTTGGGCTCGGACCAGCCCTGGCACCACAGGTCCTCGGCGGCGGCCATGCGGGGCAGGATCCGGTCCCGCTGCTCGGCGGTGCCGAACTCGAACACGGTGGGGGCGAGCAGGAAGACGCCGTTCTGGGTGACCCGGGGCGGGGCGCCGGCGCGGTAGTACTCCTCCTCGAAGATCAACCACTCCCAGAGCGAGGCGTCGCGGCCCCCGTAGGCTTCAGGCCAGGACACCACGGCCCACCGGTCGGCGTGGAGCATCCGCTCCCACTCGAGGTGCAGGGCGAAGCCGTCGCGGGTGTCGCCCGAGGCGATCGCGTCGCCATGCGCTGCACGCCACGAGGCGAGGTTCTCCTCCAGCCAGGCGCGGGCCTCGGCCCGGAACTCCTCCTCCGCGGCCGACCAGGTGAGGTCCACGTCAGGCGCCGGCGCCGAGGCGCTTCAGGGTGCCCTCGGCCTCGGCCACCATGCCGTCGATCACCTCGGCCACCGTCGGCACGTCGTCGATCCGCCCCGTGACCTGGCCGGTGGGCAGGGCCCCGGCGTCGGCATCGCCGTCCACCAGCGCCGCCTTGATGAGCATCGGGGCGTTGGCCGCCATCGCCAGCTGGGCGAGGGTGAGCTCCTGGGCGGTGCGCATGGCCCGCCCTTCGCGCGCCAGGTCGACGACGCCGGTGCCCGTCGCGCGGCGGAACGCCAGCGCGCTGCGCAGCGCCCTCGGCAGGCGGGTGAGCGGGCCCGAACGCTCGAGCCGGTCGACGAGCGGGGTTCGGATCACCCGCTGGGGAGCGCCGTCGAGCGCGGTGGTGACCACGGTGTCGGTCACGGTGGCGGCCAGGTAGCGGGCCTTGACCGCGTCCGGCACGTGGCTCTCCCGGGTGAGGAGGAAGCGGGTGCCCATGGCCACGCCGTCGGCCCCCCAGGCCAGCGCGGCGACGAGCCCCCGGCCGTCGCAGAACCCGCCCGCCCCGAGCACGGGGATGTCGGTGCCGACGGCGTCGACCACCTGGGGGAGCAGCAGCGACGTGGGCACCGTCCCCGTGTGCCCCCCGCCCTCGGCACCCTGGGCGATGACGGCGTCGACGCCGAGGCCGAGCATCTTCTCGGCGTGGCGGCGGGCGCCGACGGTGGGCATGCAGAGCACGCCGGCGTCGTGGAGGGTGGCCACCGCCTCGGCGCCGGGTGCGCCGGCGAAGCTGACCAGGCGGACGCCCTCGGCCACGACGAATGCGATCCGCTGGGCCAGGTCGGGCTGGTCGGGTCGGAAGTTGACCCCGAACGGTGCGTCGGTCCGCTCCTTGACCGAGCGCACCGACCGGCGCAGCTCCTCGTCGGTCATGGTGACCGCGGCCAGGATCCCGAACCCGCCGGCGGCGCTGGTGGCGGCGGTGAGGCGGGCGCCCGACACCCAGCCCATCCCCGTCTGCACGATGGGCCAGCGCACGCCGACGAGGTCGCAGAACCGGGTGTGGAGCGGGCCCGACCAGAGCTCCGGCGGTCCCTCAGCCATCGGGGACCTCGGAGGAGCCGAGGCCGGTCGGGTCGATCACCTCGCGCAGGAGGCGGAGCTCGTCGTCGGTCGGCGGGCGCGACGGGGCCACGTCCTCGGGCACCACGAGGTCGAAGCCGGTGGCTCCGACCACCTGGTCGACGTCGACGCCGGGGTGCACCGAGCGCAGCCGCATGCGGTGGTCAGGCGTCTCGAAGTCGAACACGCCGAGGTTCGACACCACCCGGCGGATCTCGTGGAAGCGGGCTGCCTCCGGTCCCAGCTCGGCGGCCCGGTCGTAGCCGATGCCGCACACCACGTCGACCCGCTCCACGAACACCTTGGGCGAGTGGTTCGGCACCCAGTAGCTGGTGGTGTCGCAGATGGTGTTGCCCGGCGCGCCCCGGAAGCCGAGGAGCTGCACCTTGGGCCGCTGCGGGTCGGGTCCGAGAGCGGCGATGTTCTGGTTGCCGAACCGGTCGACCTGGGTGGCGCCCATCATCACGTGCCGCCGCCCGCTCCACACCACGTCGAACATTTTCCGGTACGGGTTCCAGGCCTCGACCACCTTTCCGCCTGGCCACTCGAAGGCGGCGTCGTCGGCGATGAGGCAGGCCTCGCCGTCGGTCATCATCAGGTCCGGCTCGAAGCTGGCGCGAGCCAGGCGG
>JAABUR0100001616.1_pt1 | contig 39339 bp, 31 predicted proteins | sample 5560091 | NCBI WGS metagenome assembly JAABUR01 (sample SAMN10711879, study PRJNA513375) | rock metagenome | isolation source: Antarctica rocks | place: Antarctica: Victoria Land, University Valley sud | reverse complement strand
TGCTTTTATGAATATGCATCAGCTAAAAGTGACGCAAATCTGAGACATGAGATTAAATGAATATTTGAAATATTGATCGCTAAAAGCGCTAAAATCTGTCTCTGTCACTCTTTACAAATTGCAGATGAAGGTCAACGCAAATTATGCATGCATGCATGAAATTTGCGAAAAACAAGACAGATATTGTTATACTACAAGAATCATGAATGAGAGACGAGAATATAACAATTTCACATTCATCGTTTATTTGCATCAAATCAAATGTTCAGAATACTCATGTCAGAGTACTGATATTTGTTGCGAAAAACGCAAAGAAATTTACATGCACATCAAGATCAGACATAGTCAATAGCGAAGACATGCAAGCGATATCAATAGCGAACAATAAAATTCAGAAGAAAATTTTATTGTTCAATATTTACAACGAAAAGTCACAGAATGCAGATGACGAGCAATCACACATGATTGAGCGAGAATTAGCAAAAGTTATGCTAAATTCTGAGCAAAAAGTTATTATTGTCAAAGACTTTAATGCACATCATAGCTGATGAAACGCAAAAATTTCAAACTCTATTAGAACGAAAGCGTTAATAAATTGAGTAAATTTACATAAGTGCAATCTGATTAACACTTCTGATATAGACACATATCACAGCTATTCAAGTCAGTTAAGCTCGATACTTGACTTAGCATTTGCATCAAAGAATATGTGCAATCACATCAAGAATTGACATATAGACAAGAATGCAGACACAGAATTCAATCATGAAGTAATTTTATTTACAATAGTTACGAAAAAGATGAAGTTGATCGAAAATTCGTTGAACGCGTCATACAATCTGCAAAAAGTCGACTGAAAAGACTTTAATGAGCATTTGCAAAAGATGAAAGACAAAATGATGATCAAGATGCAAAGAATCATGAGTTTAGAAGCAAAAGTTATTTACTTGATGAAATGCATCAAGAATACAGTGAAATTATTTGTATTTAAACAGCGAATATGCGCAAAATCAAAATTCTGGTGAAACAATGAACTCATTGAAATGCAAAAGACGCTGTCGTCAAAAAAGTGAATCTGAAAAAGATGCAGAAATGACGACGCATGAGCAGAGATAGTGCAAATGCGAAATTCGTATCATGATGCAATAAAGCTGATCAAAAATCAATTCTGAATCAATTTTTTGAACAACGCTGAAGAAAAAAAAGTGTTTCAGACATACAAGTTCACTAAATCACGTCTAATCGAAAAGCTACTCTCAATACAAAACTTGCAAAAAGAATTGAAAACTGAATTCAATGAAAAGTGCAAGACATTTCTGAAAGCAATGTACTCATCATCTTTGAAAATGCAAATCAATGAAGAATTACTATTGAACGAAAGTATACAGTGATCAAGAGTTATCAAAGGAAAAATCAAGTATGCTATTAACTTCTCAGCATTCAGAAAAGCATTCAAATCAGACAAAATGTCATTCGCAATCATACAGCGAGCGTACAAAAGCATATCGAAAATCTTCAATTTATTGTATTCAGATTTGATTGAAAACGACTATCATTCGAAAATATGACGCGAAGGCACGGAAATTATTCTGAAAAAATCAGACAAATCGAATTATTCAATCTTGAAGACATACAGAATTATTACGCTGCTAAACTGTCTAGGCAAAGTAGCAGAAAAAATAATAGCAGTGCAACTGTCTTACACAGCTGAAATTAACGACAAGCTGCTGAATTTTGATCAAATGAAAGGCAGAAAACAAAGATCAGCTATAGACGCAGTACTAAATTTAGTACATGATGCGCAAATGACGAAAAGTCAAGAAAACATGCTTATCTGTCTACTTCTAGATGTCAAAGAAGTCTTTGACCATGTTACATTGAAATAGCTGGTCAAAATATTGATTAAATTGAAAATATCGATCAATTTAATCAATTGAATAAAATGTTTCTTACAAAACCGAATTATTGACTTAGCATTTGACGATGAACATCAGAAATCAAAGGAAATAAGCACAGAAATATCACAAGACTCATCTATCTTGCTCATTTTATTTCTAATTTATATTTGATACTTGTTTTCAAAGATTTGCGCAAAGTTCGAAAATTTACAGTCATTCAGCTATATTGACGACGTGACGCTATACATTGAGGGAAGAAATATTGACAAGAATGTGAAAATGCTGGAAAACGCAGCAAAAATCGCTTTCACATAAGCTGAGAACAACGCAGTGCAATTCGATGATTCAAAATCTGAATTAATACACTTTGAAAGTCATAAGACAACATTCAATCAAATGATTATTCTATTCAATAACATGATCATAAAATCAAAGACATGCATATGATGACTAAAAGTCTGACTGAATTGAAAGCTCAACTTCAAAGTTCATGTGCAAACGAAAATCGCGACAGTCACAAGAATGCTACACTCGTTGTTTAGATTAATGAATAGCGAGTGAAAATTAAATGTCAAATCAGAAAAGCAGTTATATCTGACATGCATCACATTTATTAGCGATTATGACGCTGAAATATGATGAAATAATCAAAAAAGCTACTTAGTCAAATTTCGCAAACTGCAAAACGCTGCATTACGAAAAATTCTGAATGCATTTTGAACATCATCGATAGATGCTATGCAAATAGAAGTTGAAATCTCGTCGATAAAGATGCAATTAAATCAAAAGTGCAAGAACTATGCAATTTGAATAGTTGAATTATCAGAAAAACATTCTATCAGAAAAAGAACGTTTATTTCGTACTCATCTCAATACTCTATCGAATTGAATCTAGATCTGAACGCATCAAAATATCTGAACTGAAATGAGATGAAGGCGAATTTACCTCGAAAAGTCAAGAAGTGCAAAGACAGACTCATGCAGATATATTGAATATTGAACAAAGTGCAAAAAACACTGAATTCAATAAAAGAAATTGAAATTTCTCACTTCAAGAAATCATGAAGTCAGAAAATCAAATATCTGACAAAGATGCAAATTGAATTCGCAAGAGATGAAACGTGCGAAACGATAAATACACACTATAGAAAACTGAAAACAATAGTCAAAAAGACGAAAAACATAGTGATGTACATCGACGCATCGCAAACTTGAAAAAAGATAGCAGAGCTCAAAACAGAAATTGAAACTGCAATGATATTCACGCATGAGTCTGTTAAATGCAGCAAGACGACAAGCGTAATCGACGAAATAATCATAACAAAAGCGAAATTGCAAGCTATCGACGATGCAATCGCGATATGCAGCGAAGAAGCATCTGAAGACAGTGAAATTTGAGTGTACACAGACAGTCAAATGACGCTGCAAAGGCTAAAAGCAAAGAGCAATGTCAACTCAAAGTTATTCAATAACATACGACAAAATCTGATCAATCTGCAACAAAATCGATGTCATATTTGCATACAGTGAGTATCGAGTTACAAAAACATCGTTGAAAACGAAGCAGTGAATCAATTAATCAAAGACGTGACATGAAAAAGATCAACAATCGACATCAGGAAAAGAACAATCATGAGCTTCATCAAAAAGCAAATAGACAAAGAGATAAAAAAGCAATGACTAATTGCATGAAATAATAGCATCAAAAAAGAAAATCAGTATCAGAAGCACACAACGAGAGTGAATCTGAGTTACAGATCACTAAAGAAGCTTTGAAAAATAGACAGACTGATGTTTTCAACGTTTATACAGCTAAAAATGAAACATGACTATTTCAAAAGCTATTTGCATCGATTATCAGAGAATAATTCGAACAAATGCTATGAAATATGCAAGGCGAGACAAACGTTGAAACACTTACTACTGAACTGCAAACATTATAGAGCAGAACAGTTACAGCTTAAAGCAAAAGCACAGTTTAAAAACACAGACATCATATTGACGCTGTTCATCATCAAAATCGAAATAATTGCAACACTAAAGTATTTGAAAAACACTTGAATTGCAACAAGAAAATGACTATTAGAAACGAAAGAGTAAAACGCGAAGAGTGTGAAGAAACAAAGAAAAACGAAAGTACGATTGCAAGAGTTTGAGCGAGAGCGCTTGTATATGCAAACTATTAATGTGATTGATCAATGAAAAGATATAAAGCAGCAACTTTGAGCAGATTACATGTAACTTAGTATACACACAGCGTTTAGACAGTGTCATAGTCATAGACTGCATGCACTTAATGAAGAAATAAAAAAATTAAAAAAATTGTGATCATTGCAATGTAACTATCTTCAAATTGTGAGTAAATATTTAATGCAGTAAACAATTTTCATTATAATGTCACTATATTCATTTATTTATCATAAATAACATAATAAATAAGATCAATAACAAGATTTATCTGTACAAGATGCTGATTACAAATCTTTGATCAATAATGAGATTTATCTGTACAAAATGCTGACTATGAATCTTCTGCAAGCTATGCTTGTCAGAAAAGCTGAACAATCTTATCAACATCAACAGAGCAGTAACAGCGCTGTATTCATGCGTTGAGCTCACACACAGTCGAAAAGCAAGACAATAACAACGCAGTCGTTGACATGTTGAAGCTCACATATATACAGAAGAACAGCAACGTCTTTGCATACATGCTGCAATTCATATACGACATACATATATATACTGCAAAGACATGACTCAGCTTTGATGCATATACAAACAGATGTGATGCAGTAAATCGATTGATTTTTCGCATTTTCAGATCAATTTACACGCAGCGTAATCACATACAGAGCAGTAACAGCGCTTTATTCACATGTTGAGCTCATATATGACATACATACATATATTGCGAAGACACAACTCAGCTTTTGCACACATATGAACAGACATGATGCAGTAAATTGATTGATTTTTTGCATTTTCAGATCGATTTACACGTAGCGCAATCACACACAAAGTGATAACAGCGCATTATTCACATGTTGAACTCATATACAACATACATACATATATTGCGAAGACACAACTCAGCTTTTGTGCATATACACATTGATGCAACGCAGTAAATCAATCAATTTATTGATTTTCTGATCGACTTACATGCATTGCAAGTATATACACTGCAAAGATATGATACAGTCTTTGCTCATATACACAGAACAACAGCAACGTCTTTGCACATACGCTGCAACTCATATACATCACACACATATATATTGCAAAGACACGACTCAGCTTTTGCACATCTACACGTCTGCATGATGCAGTAAATTAATCGATTTTTTTTGCTTTATTGAATCGAGTTACATGCATCGTAATCACATACACTGCAAAGACATGACACAGTCTTTGCTCATATACATAAAACGACAGCAACGTCTTTGCGCATACGCTGCAACTCATATACATCACACATATATACACTGCAAAGGCACGACTCAGCTTTTGCACATATACACATTGATGCAACGCAGTAAATCAATCAATTTATTGATTTTCTAATCGATTTACATGCGTTGCAAATACATACATTGTGAAGACATGACACAGTCTTTGCTCATATACACAGAACGACAGCAACGTCTTTGCACATACGCTGCAACTCATATACATCACACACATATACATTGCAAAGACACGACTTAGCTTTTGCACATCTACATGTCTGCATGATGCAGTAAATTGATCAATTTTTTGCTTTATCAAATTGATTTACATGCATCGCAATCACATATATTGCGAAGACATGACACAGTCTTTGCTCATATACACAGAACAACAGCAACGTCTTTGCGCATATGTTGCAACTCATATACGTCACACACATATACTGTGAAGGCACAACTCAGCTTTTGCACACATACACATCTGTGCAACGCAGTAAATTAATCGATTTCGATTTTCTGATCGATTTACATGCATCACAAATACACAGATCAAAGCTTATCTAGTTCATTCAGCAGAGTGATTATACAGCGAACTTGAAAGCTCACGTCAAAGTGATCAGCTTTCATCTACATAGATCAAAGCTCATCTATAAACTGATCATTGAGTCGAGTTTCAAGTTGACATTTTGAATTTGAATCGACATCGAGTCGAGTTGCTCACATTTTCAACTTGATTCAAGTCGAGTTGCTCATATTTTCAATTCAACGTGACTCAACTCGACTGAGAATTGAGTCAACTCGACTCGATTCGTCAAGAACTTGAGCTTGACGTCAAGAGAGCTAAATATAGAAATTTTTCCGGTTTTTTGCTTTTGCATTACCTTTTTGCATTACCTTTTTGCATTACCTTTTTGCATTACCTTTTTGATAGGGAGTCATGACGGGAAACATGAAGGCTATATGATAGAAAGTCATGAAGGGAAGCCATGGTAGAGAGCCATGGTAGGGAGCCATGACGGGGAAACATGGAGGCCGTTTGGTGGAAAGTCATAAAGGGAAACCATGAAGGGAAACCATGACGGGAAACATGAAGGCTATATGATAGAAAGTCATGAAGGGGAGCCATGGTAGGAAGCCATGGTAGGGAGCCATGCCGGGGAAACATGAAGGCCGTTTGACTTTGGTAGAAAGTCATGACGGGGAAACATGGTAGAAAGCCATGAAGGGGACTCATGAAGACTGTTCGATCAAGCTATTTACATCTGTCTAATATCTTGTCGGGTCGAGTCGGGTTTTCGGGTCGGGTTGTTGAATCAAGCTTCCCAACCCGATTCGAGTTCTCGAGTTCAACTTTCCAACCCGACGCGACCCGAATCCAAAAATCTTCCAACTCGACTCAACGCGGTTAGTTTACTCATCTAGCCGACTTAGCTTGATGATCATACAGACAAGTCGAAAGCTCATGTTGAAGTAATCAGCTTTCACAATTTTGAGTTGTCTATGTGATCACTTGATTATATAGACAGTTCACGCGCTCGTATGCACAAACTATCGATGTGATTGATCAACGAGAAGATATACAGCAGCGATTATGACTAGATTACATGTAATTTAGAATACACACAGCGTCTAGATAGTGTCATAGCCATAGGCTGCATGCACTTAATGAAGAAAAAAGAAAAAAAAAACCTAATAAATAAGATGACAGCAGAATTTGATATTATTTCAGATTTAAGAAATATCTGACTGTAATTCAAGTTCATGCTCTCAGATGTGTAAATGAAACCTACGTATGTAAGTAAGACAGCTAACTCAAAGGAACTTAGTTGCATTTACACGTCTGAGGTTCTAAGGCAAGCGATTTGCAACTAAGACTCTTCGAGCCTAGTTGCTACATTCTTTCGGGTAAGCGGCGGCAGGTTGAAAGATCATCATAAGGTAGGTAGTAACGGTCACTTTGATCGTCTATCAAAGGCTGATAGACCTACAGAATTTCACGACTGGCACGTTATTCTCTACCATCAGATTTGAGCAACTATTTGCAGTCTTATGAGCTTCAACTCAAGTTCTTGAAAGTGGATCTAGAAGAGTGCTATTGTCAAAGGGGATGTTGAAGAGCTTTCTACTGCCTGTCAGAACCTGGAACCCTTAGTCCAAGAATTCCTGGAAAGGTTTCAAATAATTGGCATGGCGGGGGAGAAGAGATGGAGAAAGCGAAGACGAGTGTTACTGCTCTTGATCATGCGAGTAAGGACAGGATCATTTGAATGATGGTGTGACAGAGTTGCAGACTGCTTGATAGCATTCTGCAGAAAGATGGCAAAAGACAACACCCTTCATTCGACACTAGTAGTCAGATTGACAACTCAAAGCTTCACGGAAGCTTTCAGTCTTCAACCAGAACAACAATGAACAGTGTGAGCGAAATCAGCACCAAGATTGCCCACACGGCCAACATGTCCAGACCAGCGCAGATGGCCTTTCCCTTGTTCATGTGTTCTTGCTGTCTGAAGAATCGAAAACATCCAACCATAGCCACAATTATTCCTCCACCAGACAGTGTGGCTCCGAGAACAACTCCTGTGGTTTTGCTTACATTCTTTAGGATAAAGAGCTGGACAATGACGACTCCAAGCGAGACAATAGCGCTGGATGTGCGGATGTAAGCCAGATAGGTACGCTCAAGGGCCAGGTAGTCCCGAGGGTTGCCGTTACCGGAAGGATACTTGATCGTGAGGCGGACGCTATGTGACCACCACATCTTTGCTTTCGGGAATCTTGATTTCAAGTTCAGCGTATAGCTAACAATTCATAGGATTAGTAAAGACCGTACAGATAGCGTATGCTCAGATTCGATGGTCTACGTGTGATGTTTGGCGCAGGACCTGCCTGCAAAGAAGTTTCCTGGTGCGAATCTCTTGGAAGGCTTTGCTGAACACACGTTCTCGATCGGCTTTGAAGCTCTATGCTTGACTCTGCTTCAGCCCCGCCACAATCTTCAGTGACATCCATGCCGGGGAGCTGTGTGGAGCTACTCTGTAGAGTTGAAAGTTGCTGCTGGTCGCAATCCGGGGTAGAACCGTCCTGACGACGAGGACGTGCCTCCTACGAGACAAGTCATTTATATGAGCAGTATGTGTAGCGTTCTTGGTCATAGCTGTTGTTGATTCATTCTAGGATTCTAGGAGAGAGTGACAACCCCCGAGGGGGCCGGCGGTTGCCGGGTCGCCGACCTCGGTAATGCCGGCACGCGCTACAGTAACAAACACCCTTACACCTACTACCTAAACAACCTTACAGTAAACACGTTTTCCGAAATTGAGATACTAAGTCTGGACACATCTGACGGCGCAGAGATGAAGAAAGGTTTTCGGGTGGCTCTAGGAGAGGTTGTCAGGCCCAGCAGCTTCTTTCGCATTCATGTTCGCGCATGCCGCAGATTTCAATCACCTTTCACTCCCGCAAAGCATGCATTGTTTGCGTATTCAACAGTCTCAAAATCCCGGCATTCTGCCTCTGTGGCGAGCAGGCTTCTAGGTGCCACTCTAGTGGTAGCATGCGGCATTACGACTTTAGTCCTCTACCCTCCTGTAGTCCACGCCGATGCACCCATCCAAAGTGAAGGGTCACTAGGTCGAAAGATTCGCCTTCATGAAGTTAAGAAACATGGCCAGAGTGCCGAGACGAAATGGATCACAAAAGGGACCCGGGTCTATGATATAACAGAGTGGATCCCTGGCCATCCTGGTGGCGAGGTGATTCTGCGAGGTGTTGGCGGTGCAGTGGATCAATATTGGAACATCTTTACGATTCATAAGAAGCAAGAGGTATATGACATTCTTGAATCGTATTATATTGGGGACATAGATCTTCGAGATCTGGTGAATGGGCAGGTGCCCGCAGAAAACGTTGACGATCCGTTCAAAAGCGATCCGAAAAGACACGGTGACTTGACAGTACACAGTGAACGTCCTTTCAATGCGGAGACCTCAACTGAGGAACTAAATAAATTTTTGACTTCTCTTGACGCTTTCTACGTGCGGAATCATTTGTGGGTACCTCGATTGGATGAATTCAAGCACAGCTTGATCGTAGAAATGCCTAATGGAGAGGAGAAAGTGTATATGCTCAAAGACCTCAAGGAGAAATTCGAAGCTTTGAAAATTACTGCTACGTTGCAATGCTCAGGCAACAGGAGAAGGCATATGACCAGCGAAGCGCGGTCGACCAATGGCCTTCCATGGAACGTTGGGGGTATATCGACCGCAACATGGACCGGAGTCCGCCTTCGAGACGTCCTGGCTGATGCTGGGTTCCCTGTAGATGATTGGCCGGATGATGTTAAACATGCTCAATTCATGGGGGCTGAAGCGTACGGTGCTTCAATTCCCATCGACAAAGCCACGGACAAGCGTGGCGACGTTATTCTAGCCTACGAGATGAACGGAAAGCCGCTACCGCCAGACCATGGATATCCCATTCGAGTACTGGTTCCTGGTAACGTGGCAGCGCGAAGCGTCAAATGGATTAACAAAATCGTTCTGTCGGACGAAGAATCGAATTCCCAATGGCAGCGCCGAGATTACAAATGCTTTGGTCCTAATGTGGGTGGAAATCCAGATTGGGATTCTGCGCCTGCCATCCAGGAAATGCCCGTTCAAAGCGCCATTACCTCCCTTCGCGACATCTCCCCAAACTCGCAACAAGACAACAAGCTTCTTCAAGTCTATGGGCTTGAAGAGGATTCCATCGTTGTCGAAGGGTACGCCTATTCTGGGGGTGGTCGGAGAATTGTGCGAGTGGATGTCAGCTCAGATGGTGGACGATCCTGGCAGCAAGCCGAGCTTCTACCAAATGAAGCCAAGGGAGCAAAGTCTTGGGCTTGGGAGAGGTGGAGATGGGTGTTGCCCAGACAGTCAGCGGGTCGATGCTTTGTTGTCAAGGCAGTTGACGAGGCTTACAATTCGCAGCCTGATAACTATGAGCCGACGTACAATGTTCGAGGAAACCTGACCAGTGCGTGGCATCGTGTGGGATACAGACCTGAATGAACACAAATGCTTTGCATGTTCATTTCAGTCGTGGTGTATATATAGCTCTTTGCTATGGCGTTTTCTTCTGGTGTTTTCGCTTACGTTGTATGAGATTGCAATTGACCTTACAACGATGGAGCTAAAATCTTAAACGGCACTGGTGAGTGACAAGGGACCTACTGAATGTTGAAACAGCGATAGATGTAAGTATGTAGATTCTATGAAGGTAAAGGTTCAGCTAACTAAACCAACAGATACCCATGACTACCCCGATTAGGATAGGCCCTGAGCATCACGTGCATCAACACTGAACAGTATTTACCGCATTAGAGAGAAGGACCAGCACTTCAAGGAAAGCCGCTGCTAAGTAGGTAGAGATCAAAATACTACCTACCTTACCGTGCAACACTGTTGCTTAGTTATTCCTGCTATGAGTCTTCCATCGCCGATTCCAGCCCAGATTTTCGAAGCAACAGCATGTTGACTGACACCTGCAAGGCATGTCAAGACTATCTGAATCCGGGATACTGGTAACGACTGAATTTCATGGTTAAGCTCATGAAAAGTCGATTCTTGCGGCTTTATTGAGGAAGATCTCGGATGTGTTGATTATCGATTTAATAGACTCCGTATACGTTATAGAGGTACTGTGACGGCAAAATAGTATTTAAGATCTTTTCCACTGGGATATAAGACTTTATATGCTTATAATTACCTTATTACTGAATCAACAGATAAGCGAACGCTTTCTGAGATGGCTCCCTCTCAGGAAATGCCAACGGAGATCAGGATTTCATTAGCAAGCTAGTGCAGCCAGATCCAGAATATCAATGTCGTTGCCTGCCTGCAGTGAGCTAGACTTTTGATCCTATAGCGCTCGAAAATGAATATAGCCGCGCTATTTTCAAACGTGAAGGAATAGAGCTTTGACACGAATTAGGCTAAACCCTTTGTGTTGTAACTAAGGTACGGCCTGCACATTGAAACCCTCAGACGAAAGGTAGTTTTTATAATGTTAAATCAAATAAAATCAAATAAAGTAAGAAATGTTCAATAATTTTAAAAAGTAAATATTATTGTAACATATGTGACTTACACTTAGTTTTAGCACTACCTCGTAGCGCATCTTACGTGATTAGATAATCATTTATTCAAGCTTACTAATTTATTCTCAGTTGAAGAGTATTGAAGTTACTGTGAGTTTGAATCAGTTAGAATATCTACTCTGTTCTACTCTTGTGCGAATATCAGATTGAGCGTTCGCTTCTTTTGATTAGGTTGAGAAGCTTTCTCACTCTACGAACACTTCTTTCCCGCCACAATCGGTCCTTGCCTTGTGCCGAATACAACCGGCTTTTCCTTGAACTCATACGACTGAGCAGATCAAAGTGCTCGAGCTTTAGATATCGAGAAGGACTACTATTGACTGGCTTGGTCCGGTTGCCTCGAGATGCAGCCAACTCTAGCACCACATCCAATGCGGTCAGCTCCGGTAAGCTGCGATCATAGCAAATGCTGGTGCGCGCCCGCTGACTCTCAGGTACAGGAGAATGCCGCAGACCAATGTGAGTAATCAATCCGGAGTCGTATCACCAAGTACGGTACGGCGCTGACACTTGTCTTTTGTCAGCTCTCCGCGAACATCTACTTGCCCAAGTGCAAAATCCTCATGCCACTCATAAAATCGAGAACCTCCATGCGCCAGGTCCCACGAGCCCACACGGCCCACACGATCACAACATCGATCCTGCCATTGCAGGAACTGGGATAATGAGTGCAAGTGCTGGCGAGAGTGGAGGTGACGACAATAGTGACGGGAAGAAAGGTGGTGGCAAGCGCGAGCTGTCGACCTCGAAACGCGCTGCACAAAATCGAGCTGCTCAGGTATGTTGCTTGATCCGTTTCGATTTCGATGCGATGAAGTGGTTCTTGAGGTTCAAAGAAGAATCAACCTTTGCGGTTTGGCGAATTTGGGTGACAAATGCATTACTAACGCCACCTATAGCGGGCTTTCAGACAAAGAAAGGAAGGACACATCAAGCAATTAGAGGCACAAGTCAAAGACTACAACCAGCTTGACCAAAGCTTCAAGGCGCTTCAGGCGGAGAATTACCAGTTACGGGACTATATCATTAGCCTGCAGTCTCGCCTCATTGAATCGCAAGGCGATTATCCTCAACCACCATCGAACATTGAGCTCCCTAATCCACGATCATCAGGTCCTCCCCCTCAGCACATCCCGGCACCTACGGCTCCAATGGGATCATCAACTGTTAGCCAGCTACAGGCCTCTGCTGCCCAAGCTGTCGCTGATTTGGGTGGTAATAAACACCAACACGAGGAAGGCCCCTACATGACCGGTAATCCCTCAATGAAGCGACCCAGGATGAACGAGCCTGCAGATATGCGTTCCAACATTGGTTCCCAGCTTCGGGGACCTAATACTGATCCTGCTAATCGATCCATTGCAACCTAAAGGTGTGCGTTTCCAATGGCCAATTGGCCTTAGCCCTCGTGGTCAGTTTGCATATTTGTGTTATTCAGGACCAGCACCCTGGATAGCTAGAACGGTTCCTTTGTTGCTGGGAACCTGACTGGCCCATAATACTCAATTGCGGGTCACTAAGGTTGGGTAAGACATGGCAGTACTCGAAGAAACACCTGCTTGCAACCTGCTGCTGCTTCTGAGCTTGTATTATTTCTTGATTCTTGACGATAATGGCATGGCGTTGAGAGAGCGATGGGTCTGCATTTAATCGTTTGGGCTTGCTTCGAGAATTGCTAGCCATACCCTCCCTGCGCTAGGGTATCAGTCCCGTCAGATACGTAGGAGCTGATAGCATGTGTAAAAATCTCAGAAAACCTTGTGTCAGTAGACAGGTTTCCTGCTGCTTGAGGCCTGTCAGTGATCAAAGTGAGGTTATGACTTATGCTAATTTCATGTAAGATGCTACCGGCTGCCCGTCGGTATCTCTTTACAACCCGGGCAAGCCATTGCGGCCTCGTACCTAAAACCTGAGTTTTGTGTGTCTTGCCACTGCCATCGTCTGGGTCGTATAAAGGCCATGTTTGTAGATTATGTCAGGGATGGAAATTTATGCGCTGTTCCAATACACTCAGTGTAGCTTCGTCGCCCAACTCCTTCTCCGTTGTAAACTATCGAAAGCACTACTACTTCGGCTGACATCGATGATTTGCTGTCCTGCGGACATGGTTCGAGGTCGATGAGTTTTAGCTCAGGTTTGTCACGTTACCGAGATTGTGTTCCTGCCGTGTAAGGTCAACTATACTGGACATATGAATCTATCCAGCCATATAGCGGACGACGACGTACCTTGATATAGTCCACGCCCTTCTCGTAATACTCATCCCTCGTCACAACATTGTTCTTGAAGTCAGGTTCCCTGGACCACTGAGCCGCACCCTTCCAAGCATCCAGCAAAGGATCTTTAGCCCGACGGACGCAAATCTCGGCCTCAACAGGAAGTGACGCGCGCAATTCTTTGCGTAGGCGTTCATCAAATCCAGCAAACAAAGTATTGCCTCCAGTAAGGAATACATCCTTTAAGATTTCGTCACGATTCCCCACTTTCGTCAGACCATGATTCATTATATCAGCCACGATTTCAACGATACCCGCCTGATCCAAACCCGCAATAGCGGGCTGAAACACAACCTCGGGCACGCGAATCCTCTCCACATTTAGATGGATCTGATGGGTCTCCTGCTGACTCTCAGCGTCAAAAGGTCGAGGACCACGCAAGAAAGCATGAACGAGGCTCTTTGTCCAATCCGACTGAGCATCCATGGTGCTGGCCTCGGTGAAGGCAGGATCGTATCTCAAAAGCTGTGCTTCTATACCTTTGAGCCCTGCACCGAAATCTTCCTCCTCGTCGTCATCGCTTTGTTCACCCATTGCGACGGTTCTGTAGACTCCCCAATCGTCGTCATTGGCGCCGAAGTTATCATCATCGCCGCCTCGGCGCCGTTTTCTCCCTGGTGCGTCTGAAGCTAGGGTCGCTAGTGTTTTCATCCGGATCTGACTGGCGAGAGATTTACGGTTCCCAAGGTCGGCCTTTAGTCGATCTCGGTCTTTTATTTTCTGAAGTAAAGCCTATCGGATGAACAGTTTGTCAAGTGGCCTAATACTCGCATGAGATGCAATGGACTTACTGTTCTGGCCGCTCTTCGATCATCTAGCCAGCCCTCGAGGTCGGTCTCACGCCGCTCGTCATCGCGTCGTTCTTCATCCGCAATGCGAGCTTTTTCTTGTACTTTCTCAATCTTCGCTCTTGCCCGAGCATCGACGTTGGATTTCATTAACCGCTGGTGCCTTTTCTGCCTCAAACCTGCTTCATCGAGCTCCTCATCAGGCAGATCCAGTAGTGGGAAACTTTGCGGTTCATCCTCCTCAGGGTTCTCAGGGCCACCTACATCTTTGTTCCTCGCTTTGCGTACGGACTTTTCAAGCTCTTTGATGGTCTTATCCAATTGAGCTTCATCCTTGAGTTCATCCTCATCTAGCAGGCGCTTCTGTTCCTTTTTGGTTTGATATTGCAAGCGCTGCTGAAGGTCTTTGAAGTATTCGAGCTCTTGCTCTTTTCGTACCAATTTTTCCAACCTCATTTTTGCGGCTTGCTCTTGTAATCGCCGACCACCTTCCCGCTTCCTCTCGGCAATACGAGCTAACTCTTCTCCAGTCTTTTCAATGACGGTTTGCTCAGTGAAGGGATACTGTATTACATGATCTCTATCTTCTAGACCAGACCAGTCCAGATAATTTGTGAGCTCTGTTCCATACTGCCTGGAGACGTAGCAATGTTCGCGGACCATTGTCTCGGCTTGATAGTCCATAAGCTTTCCAGGAAAGTTGGGATACTTCAGCTTTAGTAGCTTGAGCAAATACTCTGCACCCTGAAAACCTCCCCAATTCAGTCGAGTGGTATTAGACATGATAGCCTTGGAATTCACGATAGGTATAAGGTGAGTAGAAGTGTGAGATGATGATATGATGAGTCCGTCGCTTCCTTTATTGTACTTGTAAGAGAATAACGAGTCGATGCCATAAGCCAGCGAAGGCGCAGAGTAGCACTCAAACAGTAGTTCCGTCATAGCTGTTCGTCGTCAGCAGCGTTTATTCAACATTCCAGCTGGGAGACTAACTCTTCCGTGAATATCCTAGATTTGCAATGGGCTCGGTCATGAGGACGGTCCTGCCTGTTCCTCCATCTCTACCGTCGATACCAAGGCTAACGAAGGTGTGATCCAGAATACCTTCCATGACGTCCCAATTTCCTACAACGCTGCTTCCTGGCTCGAAAGCATTCCTTATCTGGCCTCGTGTGGTAGCGTCGGCATAGGCATCATATCCGACATACGAGCATGTTCTGTTAAGCTTGCGGTCCCTATAACGGGCCACGTTGGCTGGAAACGACAATCGAGGGGCTTTATCGAATGACCAGCCAGCTCGGACAAGACTGGCGCCTGGATGATAGGTAAGCTAGAATTTACCCCAACTGGGTTTGATTGTGGGTTCAAAGCTACCATTGTCGATTACTATAGCACTTTCGCTTGAGCTTTGGTAATAGCCTTCCATAGGAGGCGGTTGGTATCCCTTGAACGGAGGCTCGACAGCGTGCCAGATTTGTGCAGGCGGCTTTGGCTCATGTTTGTCAATCCCGGTATTGGATGAGTTGGCCGGGTCCAAGTATCGTACAGAATTGATGGTCATCCCGTGGCCGTTGCCTAAACTCTGCAAAGCGTAGGGTTGAATGATTTTAAGTGACGGAAATGGTGGTCCTAACGGACTGTGCAGAAAATGCTCGGATTCTGATTGTCGCAGATTCATGCGGCATCACTCCCCGGATCATAACCTTCCCTCTAGGACCACTTAGACTCAAAAAGACCTTGGAAGACATCGTCACATATCGCAACAAGTCAGGAAATACTAGCGCCTCTATCACAAGGCTCCATCTACCTACTGCTCGTACTATGTGGAAAGAACTCATAGCCCATCTTAGTCATCACACATGACTGGTAAGCTAGTATTAATCTGCCATTATGATATCATACCACGCATACCAACCCTTCTCTACTCGTAAGCTACACCAAAAGCCACGTCCCTCTTTGGCTCCATTCAAGACGGATCTTGCAGGCTGTTGGTTGCTAGAAGAATTACAGCCAGCCGTCAGTGCCAAAGCAACCTCCAATTTTGTCAACATAAGTAGCTGACCTTCGAGGTGGAAGAGAATATTGGATCGATAGTTTTTGAACATTTGAGCGACAAGCTCAACATTCATATTCCGGATGTTAATCTCCTAGCCAAATAGTACCTGCATTAGTTGCAGGTTTGGTTGTTAAACTCTAAGACGTACCTGAAGATTCTTGTTGAGTACCATTACTGCTTCATTCAGCTTCTCCTATGGAATTATCAACCAACGAAGCACGCGCCCAATGCTAGCTATGATAACTCACGACATTGGTGACAACACGCGACAGGAGCAGGCTTTGCTGTTGCTCATGAGGGCTTTCCTGTAGACGGCCTAATCAACGTAATCCAAATACCTTCGGAGACAGGTCAACTCACCATCGTCCTTAAATTGTGTGCCTGATAAGGTAATGTTCTCGAAAATTCGGCTCGTATACAAAGTACCCGATGCAGCCTAGCTTATCGATGGTTAAACTTACTCTGACAGCCTTACTACAAGTTTTCCTGCCAGACTGCCATGTAGAAGTACTTATTCGAATTTCTGGTAGATCCACTCAAGGTTACGCTCATCTCTCACCTTCTTCGAGCGATTTGGAACACAGTGTGACTGGCTACAAGGTACAATGGCTCCTACAACGCCTTCGGCGGATGATTCGCATCAGATACTGCTTGATTCCCTCGATCTAACTCTGAAATCTCGACCTTTCCGAAATCCTACTTGGAAGCCATCACAGCGTCGGAATAAAAACATCAAGCAGATTATAGCAGAAGCGTCCCGTAAAGAGGCTTCTGTGCTTGCAACACAAGATAATAGTGGCTCTTCAACTCCACGAGTGCAAAGCTCCGCCATGGACACTGGTGCCGTCACACCGCTGCCGGTTAACGGGACGATCGTACACACAAACATCACACAAGCAGCTCAGAATCTGTCCACGCTCGTCCTCGAGAAAAACCTACAAGCCTCCATATCATCCGGTCCGATAGCCACATACACTAATATCGAGTCGGCGCCATCACTCCATCCGGGGCACCAGAAATATTACTGTGATATCACCGGCCTGCCCGCCCCCTACACAGATCCGAAGACCAGACTCAGATATCACAACAAGGAAGTCTTTGAGGTGGTCCGGACCCTACCGCAAGGAGTGGCTGAGAAGTACTTAGAAGCTCGGGGAGCTCACGTTGTCCTCAAATGAGTTGCGTTCGGAGAGACTGCTCTTTGAAACTGTTCGACAATCCGACATGACATATTCCTGTGTGGGGTAATCAAAGATACTAAAATATCGGACAGCGAATGCGTTGTACGGCCATCAAAGTCAAGCCCATTCCATCCGGCTTGCCCTTTCGGTGCAAGTCTCAGGAAGGCGCTCCGGCTTAATCGTGACATCGATCAATCTTCGCCTGTTGACATTTTACCGATGAACCCATTGGGAAGCGATGGGAATCAGTTACAACGTCTTTCGATCGCTGTTGTCATGGCGCTCATGAATCAGGGACCGTAAACCGCTCGTGCTTCAGCTTTCCTGCAAACCTTGAGATCAGTCATAGCTTAGCAATAGCGCTATCGCTGGACCGTGGAGTACGGATTCCTCCGATGACTGGGGTAATTGCAACAGTTCAAGTACATTGCCTAGCATGTTCTATAGTTCAAGGAGAGTAGTCACTCAGTTTCTAGAGTAGAAAGATTAGGGAACTTCATACGTCATTGGCTTCAATAGAGAATGCCAGTGAAAGGAAATATTGATATATCTTTTCTGATGTGTGAGTCCACATTTGTGAGACCTCTGTTGCGAGACTTAGCAGATTAAGTCAAAGTAGGTGAGTAAGGTAGGTTTCATAGATTTAGGATACCGCGATAGGCGGCCATTGTTACCGCGCTACTGCAAGCGTGACAATCTTCTGTAACGGAATACGCATTACATGTCTAGGTACTCTCTAGATACTAGAAGAATTACATTAAAACTTTCGAATTTTTCTCCTACATCTAGCTCGCTGAGAGCGTTGGCCTTGGCTTTCTTAGACATACGTTGTACCAAGATGCCGAGCATGTGGCTCTCGGATACGCAGAGTAAGCTCTATGAACAAGCTCATTAAACAGCGAGGGATTGCTAATCTTTGCTACGATTCTAGAAATTGGAGTGGCTTTTTGTTCAGGCGGTGGGTACGATCATCATCTATGCCACGGTCCTGCGCACCGAGTAACACTGGGATAGGGGGTTTGTTCTTGTCCGGGGGAGTGATCTTGTTTTTTGACAGGGCCATGTATACCCCTGGATTTCCTTCAATGGTGCACACACATGCTGAAAAATTCTTAGGCTAGCTATGGGCAATGTATGATAGCCCCATAGAGCCTCCTCCACGAGCATCCGCTGACGTACCGCGACTGTATAGATCCTGTTTCTTCTAGGTCTCACCCTTGTCATCGGCCCTCAAAAGACCGTTTTATTCTTCACCAGACGACAGAAGCTTAAGGGAACTGCAGCATTCGTTGCTGGGATAGTCCTTATACTGGCACGCTGGCCTCTGATAGGCTTCCTGGTAGAGCTTTATGGGATCTTCGTATTATTTGGCGACTTTTTTTCGACCATTGGCGGATTCGCAGGGAATATACCCCTTGTGGGGCCTTACATACAGCAAGCGTTAGACAGGGCGGGAGGAGGGCGGAGGAATGCAGAGCTACCTGTATGAGTAGAGAAAGAGATGGAGCTACAGAGCTAGGAGAACGTGCCACTACCATCGTTAGGCTGTTGCTACTCGCTACTGGAGAGTAGCGAGAAGATCTCCCTAGGAACCGCAGGCCATACGCGTTATGGCCCACCGTGGCTCGAAGCGTACCACTGAGTGCAAGGGAGCTGAGTTCGGGCTTAGGGGAACAAGATGGAAACATTGTCTGGTATTGACCCCATCTATTTGCCGAACCGTCCTCAGGGAAGTATGCAGGTAGAGTACAGCATCATAATCGCATTAAAAACAACCGTGAAAACGCTCAGTAACCCACACTGATCAGATAGTCGCCAAGTTGCTCGACGGTGTTGGCCGCAGCGCCTGACTGGACATTTTCCGGATGATGAGCGACCAGGATCGCTAACGTGGTCTTGACAATGACAATGCCATGTTTCCCCTAGAGTACAAAATGAATCAGCATTTCTAGTTTTGGCTTTCGGCTCAACTATGAGAGTGAGATACCTTCTTTCCATACAGACTTCTACCGTCAGCTTTTATGCATACGTAGCGCTCGCCTGCAATGTGGAAGCCGCTTTCCTGGACCTTTTTCACCTCCCCTGTATCCGCATAGGCAGCAATAACTTCTTTTATTTCGGCGGGAGCAACCTATATGGTTCATGTCAATGGCAGATACTGATTACGCTTCGGCCAGTATCTTCCGAATAATCGACCAAGGCTGTTAGAGCAGCGAGATCGAGCTATCTCTGACTCCTGACTTCTCTGTGAAGAATTGGAACGCTTACTGTGAAGCCGGTGGTGTTTGCCCAAACGCTTGTGCCTTCTACATTGAAGATAGCAGCTTTGTCGATGTTGCCGCTTCCCACCAAACTGTATATTGTGGTTAGCCCTCAGCCCAAAGATGTGCTCCATGAGTTCCAGCGTACCTAGTGTCAACATATGCTTTGGTTTCCGGTCAGCGGGAGGCACAAAAGCAGGTGATCATGAGCCGCTTACCTTGCCACGACATGGCGGAATAGCGGAAAAAGGTAGTGGCACAGAGGGACGTGTATACAGTGATATTCGATACTAGGGATACAATTTTGTGGGTATGAATGTGGGAACGAACCCGTAGTTGCGTTTGTTTTCTGTTCTGGATTCCCAGATAACTCAGCAGGGTATGACGAGGGCTGTCGGGACCCCTCAGGCATGCCCACTAGGAACGATACCGAGCAAGCATTGGTAAATAACAGGCCCTAGTATCGAATATTCTACAGTACTTTTACGTTCATTATCACAACGACCTTACAACACAACTCGGTGATAATCAGGACTTCTTGCAAGTTCGTCACCAGTAGTACCATTGAATGGAAAGCGCCAACGAAATGGACAGGACGTCGGCAATGGAGACGATTGTACCATCGATATTCGATTGGAAAACAAGATATCATCCAATCACGAAGTATTGCTGCTATTTCATCGCACTTTCTTAATTTCATCTCTCCTGCCGCCACTACTCACCCGAATGCGCAATCAAATGCGCCTCATCCTCGCCTTGGAGTAATATTAACATCTAACAACCATTCATCGTGGAGATTTCGATCTTTTGTCGCTTTTGATCCATCACCCGATAACCGCTTGTCCTGGTGGCTGGTGCAATCTCCTCTCGCTCATCTCAGGGACAAGCCCGGCAAATGTCGTTTCAAGCACAACCCCAGCCCAGGCAAGACTTCACCATTCACGCATCCACCCCCCCCTCTTACAGATCATCCCGCCGTGTTTGAACTACAGTAGCTACAACATGCCCAAACAGCCAATCGTATTGTCATCCGGTTCGACTAGAAGAATATCAGTTAATATTACTTGTGTACTCTTTATTACCGATCAAGTGACTTGCGACCTGACCGTCACCATGTCTCAACCTTTTCCATCTTTCATCGCCGTCTATTGACTAGACCACTATTTCCTTCACGTCTATCCATTTTCTCACCCCTCCCAGTCCTTGGAACTTCTGGATCCGATACCTACCATGTCCTGACTTGCGAGAAATACCCCCATTCTTTCCACCACTTTACGTATGGTAGAAGCTCGAGTGACAAAGCTTCGGTTGTTGCTGGGCTACACTGACCGTTTAGCATTAGCTGTCCTCAGAGTGACTGAGTGAATGATCTCTGAAGCTTGTTTCTACGACTTAAACAGCTTGCAAAACCGGGGGATTTGCAGGTTCCAAGGTCAGAAGACAAAACTGGCCTAGTCTTTCGTCACCATTGGTCAAGGGCACGGACGAGTCGCTGACGACTGTATCTAGCAAGCCTCTGTTCTCTGGGAGACGTTACAGCAGGTACAATCCGTGACATTACGGCAACGACCATATTCCTTTTCGCAATCGGTTCTCTGAAGAGTCTATATGCCGAACCATATAGGCCGTGGGCAATCAGCGCTGGATCTACGAGAGTCTCGGCGGAGCCCTGTTGATATAAGCAACACACCTTCCAGTCGTGGCGTGTTTCCTGGGGAAGCGTTGATCGGGATCGCCCTAGGCAGCCCCCGTGATTGTCCTCTACCGTTTTTGCCTCCAGGGGACTCTGAAAGATATGTTCCTCAAAAGCCGAAGGTCAGCAAGTGGAAGGCGTTTGGTGGTTTATTCGGGAGGAAAGGGTTGACGAGATCGGCTTCAACTTTACCCGACTCGCAGTATTCCCCCTTTCGAGAAATGACGCCCAGCCTCACCTGCGAAGAGCGAAATATGGAGCCTAGCGGCGTCACCCATTGTTATGCATCTCGCGTGGAGTCACCACAAGATTCTTGGCGACCGACACTTTCACCGTCACCCAAGAGGACGCCTACCGTAGGGAGCAAGAATTTACGAAGGAAGATGAGTTTCAAAAGGAGCAAGTCTCAAGGAAAAGGCATTCAGTGTGGAAGCCAGCCCAACAGGAAACGTTCACATACTGCCCCAATGCCGCGTCCTGAAGAAGATGGTCCGAATTTCCGGCTCAATGGCGAATCACTGCTGCAGGTCGAAATTCCCAACGTGGAAATGGAGCGGTATAGCGTAATGTTTAGCAATCTTCTTGAACCTCCAACGACTTCCTCCCTATTGGCTCGAAGGCAGGCGCATCTGGACGAGCTGTATACTGGGGCTCCTGCCAAAGAAGTTGTTGGTACGGTAAGTAATTCAATTTCCTATGCTTGGGGCTTTTCTATGGAAGAACATCTAGCAGACACTGCCGACAGTAGCTATTTCGGAGTCAAAATTGGTTACGTCTAGCTTATCTTGAACGGGCCAACCATAGTGAATGACGTTCGTTGGCTTTTGTCATCCTAATTCCGGGATAGAAATATCCGTGTTCATCTTGAAGTTGAAGTTGTAGAGTATGATTGTTTACTTACACATTGAAAAGTCCCAGCAAGATCTCGAGCGTCCCAAATTCGAACGACGGACCCCCTCAACCTCTTCAACCAAATCCTCGACGTTCTCTCTCTTTCCTACCACGCAAAACGCCTCAAACCGCAGTTCGGCGAGAAAGGTCACACTCGAGCGAAGTCCTTTATCCCGCTCCGTGACCGGCCTCGGCGCAATATCCCCGGGACGTGCTAAGAAGGAGCTCTCTGAGCCACAGGAGCAAAACCACGTCATCGTGATTCTCCACAGTCCTGCTCGGACGTCATCGACAGCCCCTTTGAAAAGCTCTCATCGTGGGAACCCATCTTCCGATACTTCCCACCGCTCTCAGTCATCGACAGATGCTAGTTTCGTGGAAGCGCCCGAATCGCCTATCTTAAGACCACCCATGAAGAAGGAAGACTTGCCGTTAAGAAAGTCCAGCATGAGGGCCCCGCAAAAGCCTCCAAACACTGCAGAGCCAGCGCCACTTCTTTCAGTGCCTACGAACACACCCGCGAGTACACCCACCGAGCCAGATGCCCCAGATCAAAAGTTAAGAGCTGCCGCTGAAATATCCATTGCACGGCAGATATCAGTATCAAGGCGGCAACGCCATTTACTGGTTCCTATTGTGCCAAAGACGGCAAGGCAACCGATGCAGCCTATGGTCGTGGATATGAGAGAGCCTTCACCGTGCAGGAAGTCCCATCATTTGGTGTTGGAAAGTTCTTAGGACGGTGAAAGCATGTATCAGGGCACAGCAGTCTCTACAGCATTAAGCCGGCTTAGATTGGGCGAAAAGCCTAGAGGCTTGGAGATTCTTTCTCGTTCTTGCTCTCAAGGATGATTCAAGAGGGGTGTTGGACAATTCTTGCGCGGACATCAGACATGGTTATTTGTGTTTAGCGGCTAGGTGACGGCTCAGATGGAGCTTCCGGGCCAACGGCTCACCTCGACGGGTGATTCGGGATTCTTGGTCCTTGCTTTGTATTTTCCTGGATGAAGATTTTCGGAGCCAATTTTCACGACGAGACTTTGATAGTTATAACGTTCGTTGTACAGGTTTACGACCTGGGAACATTAGACCATAGAACAACTTCTGGACCCGGCGTCTGAGCTGGACCCAGCGTTTCCATTTAGGTAGTCACTGTTCTTAGCGACGAACCTTTCATTTAGGGCTATGGATCTCTTGCTCCATATCGAGCCTCAGCTCCATTTACTCAAACGCAAGGCATGCACCGAGAACTGATCAATGCTATAAATGATATTCTTCAATCGTGTTTCCAAAATATCTTTATAATCTACTCTGTCCTTGGTGCCAAGCGTTTCCATCTGGCCTCAGAATGCTATATTAGCATGAACTTGGGAGAATTGCCGTTTCATCCTACCCTTAAACATGATGTGTCTTACGATAATAGATAGATCTGATTTAAGACGCCGTCGGCCATGCTTCTAAAATCCCCACTGATGCTCTATGAATCCAAAAGACCTTTCACTATCCACTATATGCTCGTTCTTTCTTGCCCCCATCGTCCTCGACCACCGGCACCCCGGGTACTTCCACCCCTTCCAATTTCCACACCATCCCCACATACGCATCACTGATGGCCAACACATCCACCCTTCTCTCCATCGCCTCTGGCATCAACTTAACCGACGTCCTCGAAATTACTTTCCCGCACCTAGCACCGTTCTCACGCTGGGGCCAGCTAACCCTCTTTAACGCCAAAACCTCGTCCTTAGCTGGGTCGGCAACGACAAGAAAATAGCTTTCTGACTGCGGCTTTGGGAATTTTGGGGCGTAGATGCGGTAGTCGGGTTGGGTAGATGGGTTGAGGCGGGAGATCGTAGCGGTAAGGCCGAGCGCGTTGATGTCTGTAACGTTGAGACTGAGATTGGGGAGGATAGCAGCAGCTTTGCGGGCTTGTTCTTGGAAGCTACGGGGAACGGATAGGGTGTTGAGAAGCGAGGTCAAAGCGGTTTTGGGGAGCATAGGGAGCTCGGACATGGCGTGCGGGTGTGACTTCCCAACTGTGATACGCTGGCGTTCTTTATCTACATCCACGCCTGGGAGAATGGACAGTGGTCCATCGTCAGGCCAACGGGCGGATTTGATGCATTGGAGTAGCGTCATCATCACGGTGCAGCTTGATAAGTAGCCAAGCTCTGTTAGAACATCGATGGAAGCCTGGATAATACGGATGCTCTGATCAAGTACCGAGTTCTGGTCGCCCACGTAATCAGAAATTGGAAGGTCGATGCGGGACATGTATGCCTGAAGAAGCAAGAAAGCCTTGACGTGAGGGTCCCACATGGGTAGACCCAGAGCGTCGGCAGACAATGGGAGGTTCTTGGAAAGTTCGGCATTAATGAGGTCTTCGTTGTGGCGGACTGGGAGTTCATCGAATTCAGTAGCTGAGCACATCCAGGAAAGGACGTCTTGGAAGGTTGCGTTGCGCTTTGCGTGCAAAGTAAGCTGGCGGATGGTTTTGTGGGAGAGGTAATAGTAGGACATGATCTTTCCGAGGGGTGTGGAGTCGACGTCACCGTTTGGATGGAGCTCGATACAGCGAGACTCTGCGAGTTCGCCGAGGGCTTTGTCGACTATTTCAATCATGTAGTGGTTGGCGAGCTGTTGCGCGGCCATTGTGTTGTGCTCTTCAGCGGAAATCTCAAGACCATAGTAGGATGGGTTTTTGTGCAATCGCCGGAAAAAGAATGTCCACGTCAAGTAATCTAGGGCATCTTGTTTGGTACCGATTGTACCACCCGAAACTTCGGCGCCAAGATGGTTACCAAGTACATGGTGCAAAGAGGACTCGACTGGGAAGCCAGTGTGCAAAAAATGCTTATAGAAGGCCTTCTTGGCGTCCTGTGTGAAGATTCGGGCAATACCAGAAGTGTCGAATTGAGGACGTCCGGCTCTACCAAGCATTTGCAGCACATCCGTCAAGTCCATGTCTTTATAGCCTTCAATCTTGGCATCGAAATACTGAGTACCTTTGACCACCACTAGATGGGCAGGCAGGTTCACACCCCACGCAAGCGTACTTGTGGCGACAAGGATCTGGATTTGATTGTTGGCGAACAACTCTTCTGCTAGCTGCCGGTCAGCCTCTACTAGACCAGCGTGATGTAAGCCGATTCCAAAGCTCAACGCCTCCCGCAGAGCCTCGTCTTTGACTCGAGATAGGTGCAGCTGAAGGTCATCTTCTGACATGCGTACAAATCTACGAGGATTATCTTCCATCCCGCAGAGGTTGATTAGGTCCCTAGCAGTCAAGCGGGTTTGCCTCCGTGAAGCAACAAAGACGATTACAGGCTTATCTGGCGAATGTGTCTTGATAGCTAAGAAAGTTGGTCGGTTCATTGATTGCATGAGTGGACAGAACCCTCGCTGTTCCGGGAAACCATCGATAAAGATCTCCAAAGGTACAGGACGAACGGAATGCCGGAAATTAAAAAGCCCTTCCTTTACGCGTAGCCAATTGCCAAGGTCCATTGCATTTGCACATGCAGTAGACATTCCGACTAACCGCACAGAGCCTTGCGACTGAGAGGCTATGTAATTCATTCTAGAGACAATTATCTCCAGAATAGGGCCTCGATCACCTCCAAGAAGATGGATTTCGTCTATGATCACCAGGCTGACCTGGCGCACATACCCTCGGGTCTGCCAGCTACGACTGATGCCGTCCCACTTCTCCGGAGTAGTAATGATGATATCGGCGTTTCTGATAGTACGAGTGTCCGGCGTATTATCACCAGTCAGCTCTACTAGCTTGAGTCCCATTTGCTGAGTGAGGCGCTTCCTCCAGTCTTGGACTCGCTCTCGTACAAGCGCTTTCATTGGAGCGATGTAAACGACTTTCGAGCCAGGTTTTTCTCGGAAAGCCCACCACATTGCTAGTTCCGCTGCTACCGTCTTACCACTACCAGTCGGTGAACCGAGCAAGACGTTGGCTGAAGTGTGGTACAGAGTATGGAAGATTTGAGTCTGCATGGGGTTGAAGAAAGGGAATCTTTTTCCATAGATCTCCTCGAGTAAAGGGTTTTTCAAGGCAGCTATTGGAAGAGGTTGGAGGTCAAGCAGATCAGTATAGACACTCTCAGTGTCTGGCCTAATCAGGTGCTGGAACGAGACTGGTGTCACAGTCTCAGCACCCAGCCATCGGTCTGAAATCGCTCTTACGTAGATCTGCGTTGGCAGAGGATCAGATAATGGGATCGTGAAGTTAAGCTCATGATCATTGTAAAGCTTCTTTCTTGTAACGATGAAATACTCATGATGATAGATCTCGGAGGTTTCAGAATTCTCCACCCAGATCCAATATGATTCCGAGGTCCCGTTATGTCTATCATTCCAGCGGAAGTCAGCAGTAAGATATAGATGAATCCGGAGGACGTCGCGGTTTAGCGGAGCAATTTCAGCCTCAATTGTCAAAGTAGGGAAGTTGTCGACTAGCTTCGAGATCGTGCGTCCCATGCCGTTGTTATGGACCAGCTGACCGATTTCTGCAGGCTCCATATCTCTTAGTGATTCCATGGAAGAGACGGCTGCTTTTCCGTCAAGGTTCCTCAAGATAGGCTGAGGAAGATCAAATTGGTGGAAAGGATGCTGGAAGGGCCAGATCTGCTTCTCGATTGATTTGCAAAGAGAGAGCAACACTAGGCACTGGTGCCCCCATCTCCGATTCAGAGCTATCATGAAAAGCGCACGACAGATCCTCACTGCAATTTGTGCCACATAAGCAGAGTCAGACACTAGTGCAAAGTCCTCCAGGCGAGCTCGAGAAATGTATGACTGAAGGAGGATATTCGTCTTAGCATAAGCGACATCGTTGCCCCCTTCTACTTCGCATTTCACAGCCTCTTCTCTGAGCCTTGAAAGTTCCTTGGATTCATTCTCGCGAGATTGTATATTGTCAAACTCCCCACTCATACTGATCATCTTCAGCACATCAGCTTCGGTAGCCATTGGTTGCATCATAGTGTTGAATATCTCAATGCTGGTCTGCAAGACATAGTACTGACTGGCAATACGGCCGACATCTTTCGCTCTCAATTCTTCTGTGGACTCGTTGAAGATGATCATCTGGCTCTGTTGCAGAACGCGGGCGGCCTCAATAGTTAGCTTTCGTCGCCTTTGGACCAGTTGAGGGTCATCACGGATCTCTGCCCAGCCAATCCCATAAGTCAGTGGGTTTCGTTGCATACGCACAAACAGATAGGAATAGCCAAGCCATTGCACAGCTTCGGGAATGGACGTAACAGTGCCTAGAGCGATCTCTGCATTTAGATTATCAACCAATTTTCTTGAGAACTTTGATTCAATGGGTTGCTGTTGAGTGACAGCGGATAGATAGTGATCAAGCTTGTCATGTGTGGTGCATATGAAACCGATGCCAGTAGCCTGGAATTGAGGTCGACCTGCACGTCCAAATATCTGCAGAACGTCTAATATGCCTAGATCGACAAACTTCCCTTCCTGTGAGCTATAAAGCTGTGTACCCTTGATGATGACTGCTGCGGCTGGAAGGTTGACGCCCCAAGCAAGTGTTGCTGTACAGCAAAGTATATTGATATGCCCCTGGGCGAAAAGCGCCTCAATTCTATTCCGATCTGACCGTGGCATTCCGGCATGATGAGTCCCAAAACCTTTCGGTACCAGTTCTCTCAGCTCCCTCCCTCTTGTATTTTTTAGGTCACGTATTGCGTTGGCATAGCCCTCGGTCTCATGGCGATCGAACAGATCGAGGCATCCTTGATCCGCGGCCATTTCAATAAAAGTACGCGCAGTATTAACGGTGTCTTTCCGGGAATGGACAAAGACCATAACCTGATGTCCTTGCTCTAACATTTCTTTTACCTTCTCAAATGCCGTTTGGTCGATACTATCACGGGATGCTTTAGTTCCCGCTTTCCCCTTTACACCAATGAAGTGCTGCTCGAGGGGGACAGGACGGAAGGAAGCATCAAAGTAGAACAGCCCTGCCATACGATTTACTTTAAGGAAATCGGCGACGTCAACGTAATTTGGCAGAGTCGCAGAGAGTCCGACTATCCTGATCAAAGACTGGGTACTCTCAACTTGTCTCTCCGTTCGAGCGACAAGAGACTCTATGACAGCACCGCGCTCATCATGCAGCATGTGGACTTCATCGATAATGAGCAAGCGGACCTTTTGCACAAGTTCAGTGTCCCCAGTACTTTTGCGAGTGACAACATCCCACTTTTCTGGCGTTGTTACAATAATCTGGGTTTGGACAATCTCCTTCTTCGTTAAGTGCATATCGCCAGTGAACTCGCGGACTTGGATACCCAGCCATGCAAGGCGTTTTCCAAGCTTTTCAGTGATTTCAGCAGCCAAAGCTTTCATCGGGGCAACATAGATGATCTTGAAGTCCTCCGAATTAACAGTAAACTGATTGGTATCTGGCTTATCTGTCGGATTAGGCGTGAGGTTGTGGCCAATTGCGTTCAAAATGGCCAGCATAGCAGCGTCAGTTTTACCAGCACCTGTGGGAGCGCAGATCAACATATTCTCATTTGTTTTGTACGCAACTGGGTATACAAGGCTTTGCATTCGGTTCATATATGTGTAGCCCTTGAAGGTTCTCTTGCAAAGTCCGTCCATTTCAGAAATTTCGATAAGTTTTCTTCCCGCGCCCAAAGTTCCAACCTTTGTTGCCGGAATGGAGTATTCTTCGTATTTCTCGTGTTCAATCCTTTGGCTGCCCATTGGCAAACCATACTTTCGGCCTTTCACGTCAAGAGTATTTCCAGTAGAATGAGCCTTGTACACATGTGGATATTGAGGGCCGTCACGGTCAAGTGCTGATCCCAGAGCTGCAGTCTTGTGCTCGAAGTCTTGCCGTCGGATAGCTGCCTCTCGCTCCTCCTTTGTCTGAAGTCGACCTAAAATGCCAGTTGCGTGTGCTAAATCTTCTGGCCCTCGTGCTAGTATCTCCTTGCGGTGCTCTATAAGCTCTATGACTAGGTCCAGATCATCGTACCCTATAATATTAGCAAGGGACATTTGCAGCTCATCGTCTGGCAGAACAGTCAGTCTGTGTACGCTAGACCATCAAGGTAAGCATACCTTGCATGTCCGATACTAGCAGAGCTAACAGCTGCTCATGTAGCTCACTTGCATCAAACCCTGACTTTCCGCTCGTGAATGCCACACACTTGTTCCTAAGCCAGTCCTGGCCATTTTTGTCACCAAATGTTTCTTCCTCGAGCAAAGTTCCATCCTCTTCATCTAATAGGTCACTGCTGTATTCGCAACCTTCATCTTCGCTGAATACATCCCAGATATCGTCATTGCCACTGTCGCCAGTGAGATCTTCATCCTCAACTAATAGATCATGGCCATATTCTTGCACATTGCCATTAGACTGATTTAATTTGAGACCTGCGATTGCTTCTCGCATAGCCGCAAGCTGAGCAAGCCATTGAGACTCGGTAGACTCTGCTGCAGGAGACATGTTCCAATCGAAACCAGATTACATGTTTGAGGAAAGAAATGTAAAAAAGCAGATAGGTTACGCAGGAATCTACCTACTGGGTTAGCAAGTCAGGTCTTCTGTACGGTGAAAGTGGTGATAGGTTTTAATGTTGAAGGCATTTCCATTATGATGACTCTTCGGAGTTAACGATGAAGTCTTGGCATGCCGACGGCTAATTTCCATAACCTTAAATTTACTGCCTGTTTCAATACCGTAATTTACGCCTGGAGATAAGGTAGGGAGCCTAAGCTACTCTCTAGTGTATTATCAAGTTATTTGACATTACAGTCACAAAGATTACCTACACTCATTGTTCTTGCACCGTTGCACGTTACATAACCTAGTATACCTAAGACACCTTCGTCTTCGATACTTGATTCTGTCTTTATCTTTTGGTCTCCAATATGAAGCTGTACTATATAGGAGTGAGCACCATCAGCCCCGGTTCTTCACTAGCGGAAGCGCTCGTGCTGATGCCTGAGATAGATTTTGAAGAACGAGGAGAAGCCAGCACACGAGCTATGCGTGGAGAAAGATCTTAGCAGCTACTCCAGATTTACGAGAGACAAGTACGCCCTCAGATACAAAGCAATACACCCCCTGCCTGCAATTAACATTTGCACTCTAGCTATGGCCAATTCATGAGCCTCTTCAGCAAAACCGTTGCCGAAAGAACAAAACCTGGCCAACGACAAGATGTCGAAGAGAAATGTACCCTCCATCTCTCATCTCCAACCACGTCCACACTAATCTGCTGATCAAGCGTACACATTCCATGCCTATGGTCGCACCGAAGGCGTCGCCGGCATCATCATCTCCGACCCCGATTACCCAGCCCTCGTCGCGCATCAACTCCTCTCCAAAGTCATGGATGAATTCCTCAACAAGTACCCACGGACTGCCTTTGCCAACAGCACTCCCACCCTTTCTTTTCCGCAATTAAAGGAGTATATAGTCAAGTACCAAGATCCGCAGCAGGCGGATAGTATCATGAAGATTCAGAAAGAGTTGGATGAAACAAAGATTGTGTTGCATAAGACTATTGAGAGCGTGTTAGAGAGAGGCGAGAAGATTGATAGTTTGGTGGAGAAGAGTGATGGGTTGAGTGCCCAGAGTAAGATGTTTTATAAACAGGTGAGGCGCTTTTCTACTCTGTCGCTTGCGCCCCATTAACTGATTGAGATTTCCCATTACAGGCAAAGCAGCAAAATTCGTGCTGTATCATCATGTGATTTTGTACAGGTACTTGGTGTTATGGAGTTTGCCGCCATATCTTTCGGTAGTCACAATATGCGATGCATCAAGATTGGAATTCCTATGATGCATCGACTTATGGTTGGTTCATTGCTAAATATCCGTAGTACCTTCATATACGTCACAGATTCCCTAATTGCGAAAGGGGATAATAAAACGCCTGAACTCCCTTAACGTTAGACAAAACGAGACGCAGCCAACTGCGCCGTCGACCGTCTCGGCGGCCGAAAGGTATGCTAGAAACCCTATGTTGACGACGTGGAATCGAACAGTCACATATTTTTCTTGGCGGTAGCTTCGGTTCACTCTTGCTCCGGATTTCGGTGGTGTCCAAAGCCTTCATTTTGACTGGAAGCTTGTTCCAAGTTTGCAGGCGCAATGTCCCCAATACCTACGCTGCAGGTTGGCTCTGTGGAAGGAGGGATCAACCTCGAGAGGACTCAGAGATGCGCTGCGGCCCACGTCCGCGTTCTCCTATGATTCTGTTTCTTGATTTGGAGTCGGAGCTGGGAGTGATTCCTGTCAACGATGCAAACCGCTCAGAAATCTTCAACGATCCTGGTCATCAAGTTGATGTCAAAGTCCTCGTTGAGCTCCGCCCGCCGTCCGATTATGCAGTTCATTCTATAAAGGACCTCTCCGCCTGGTTGCCGATCTCGGTGCTCTTGAAGGTGATTCATGAAAGTCTGGACGCCACCGAAAGTCGGCGTACCTCTACCTTCAGCACAGCAGAATACGCAGCCGAAGTTGGCTTGTGATGGATCAGGCGAAAGATCCTTTGTTTCCATGTGACTTTTGAAGAGGAATTGCCAGCGGAATTGAATGCCCTCACTGAAGACCAAGACTCTTCTGTCGTAACCTTTCTTCTTATTTTCATCGATAACCATGCGGCCCTGGAAAGTACACTTCTTGCATTGCCAATAACCATTGGCGCTGTACATGCCACCAGGCCGCTGTCGTTCTTCCAAGGCCTTTTTGAAGTCGCCAATTTGAAGTCGCCATGCACCTTTGCAAAAGCCGGCGAACTTATTGCCCTCCCCAGGTAGAAGATCCTTTGGATTCATTGCCATATTCGCCATGACGACCTCCAAATTGCTCGTAGGTACTCGCCGTTGTGAGCTGAATGACTTCGAGTTACGGTGAATACTAATAGGACTCTGTGTTAGGGGTGGTGCAAAGGGACTTCGTGTAGAGGACTGTCGCGTTGGCAAAGATTTCGTTGGTGAAGAACCCCAAGGGTTGTATTGTGGATCGTCAGGCTCAATGATCGAGCTTTTCCCCGTGCCGATCGATCCAACTGTAGATACCGTATCTGAGAACTCTTTATCCGGAAAGTCTCTTAAGGTCGCCCCACTCTGCTCATGATGGTCTGCCGGCGCCGGTTGTAGATATCTTGCGACGACGGAAGTGTCCGGGGCTTTCGCAACAGGTTCAATCCTTGAGCGCCTCCGGAATATGGCTCCGAAGCGGCCTGGCTCCTTCTCCGGAATTGAACTCACTGACACTGGGCTTGATTTGATAGCTGTCGGTGATGGAGGAAGTGTTGACCATGTTTTGTAAGCCGGCGGTGGAGGAGGCGAACCATTCGATGTAGTAGGGGAGGCTGGGGGTGAATTGGTTATTTGGTGTACCGGAAGAGGTTGAGGGTAGCCATTGGAAGATTCTGGGTAAGAAAAGAGAGGGGAAGGCTTCAAGTTTTCGATAGGCCCAGCGGTGATTATTCGCTGTTGAAGTTGCATCAAAATTAAGATAGCCTGATTTTGACTTTCGTCTGATACATCTTGCAAAGTAGAGATATCCAGAAAGGTGTCTTGCTGCCATTGGACCTTGAGATTTGATATTAGTTGACCTTGGAGATATATAATGATATCTTTCAAGCCATCCCTCGCGATTTCTGGAACGTAGTTAGCGTCCATCACCCATGAGCCAGATGTCGCAGGCACTCACGGTCGCCTTTTTCGAAAGCGGGCCCAAACCGCCGAAATTGGAAGTCGTACTGATCCTGAACTACACCTTGCCCACGTTGCAGAGATCTCTCGAGCTCTAGTGTATGTGCATCTTGTAACGACGTATCTTGTTCGTATTGAACGGCTCCGAGGGCTTTTCTGGCCTTCCTCTTGGCCTTGATCTGCTGGACAAGCGCGCTGCCTTGCTGGTAAGCCGAGCAAATGGACGAAATGCAAGAAACGACAGCAAGTAATTCTACTCCTGACATGTCGTTGTCATCCAAGCAATGGTCTTGCGATATTTTCCTACTTTGTCTGATATTGTAAGAGAAGATTGAGATGTTCGGCGAGGGTGGCCCTGGATCCAACATCGTGTGATTCATGCAGCCTCAGCCAACGAGGCACAGCCCGCCAAAAGCCCAGTTGTTGATGAGTGTGTTGCCTCAAGTATTCTAAACGTGTGAGGTGAGTAGGGCTTTCGGGCGGATCCCGGTATCTGAAGTTCAAGACTTTCTATATCTAGTATTTCATTTTTGGGGCCAAGCACGTTGCTTATAGTTTACAATTCAGTCCGTGTATGTTTCGGAGTACAGTCCATATCATCTGATGAACGCGACCTTCAAGCAACCTCGGATCACGAGCGAATAATCGTCCTGCTCAATCTGGCAGCTACTCGGAGGTGACAGCTTGTCTTCGGCTAGAACCTAGCTTCTGCGACAGTTTGTCCGTAAGGCTGCAGTACGAATGCCATATTGGTGTGGCTTCGGCCGAGTGGCCCTGCTAGACGGCTGGAGCTTAGAATCCCCAAATCTTCACCACTCTATTCGATAAGATGGCCGATAAGGATAAGCAAGGTCTTGATGTCAAAGGGTTATCGGTTTAGAACTATGTATTCCGGCCTTCAGCTCTAAATGCAGTCAAAGTACGTCAGACCTAGACGGACATGCAAGATATCCGCCTCCCTCAGTCACATGCAAAAGTACAGGAGAATACATCGTCAGCAGCATTTCCCTCGTTTTCCTTTGACGCCGCTCTCGTCATCAGCAGGTCCCTCATCTCCAATGCCAAAGCTCGGTGTAGGAAGACCAAGCCAGCTTCTCCGTTTGTCGCCGTGTCCCAATCTGAAGCTCCCTTGACCATCCAAGCCAGGGCCATCAAAATACTGACCTCTCTCAGTAGCAGGTGTGCCCCCGGCTTCCAGGGCTTGTTCTTGCTCCAACCTCTTGCTCTTCTGTTCGACGAGGCTTCTTGTTAGAACAAGGAAAACTTCGTCAATCCCCTCTCCGTCCTTGGCACTGATCTCGTGGCAGCAGTCCCAGCCTATGTCTTGTCCCCAGAAACCGCTACTGCGTTTGCTGTCAAGACTGTGTACCATGCTCGCAGCGCCAGCCGCGATAGGCGGAGTAGTAACTTGTTCCGGGTAAAAGTGCTTTGCTACATAATGTATACACCTCTCAAAGGGCACTTCTCTTAGACTTGGATCCTGCGCAACCACATCGCTCTTGGTACCGACAACGTGTACTACGACGTCGTCGCCCAGATTGTCCTTTAGTTCCGTCAACCACCGGCCCATCTCGGTAAAGCTCTGTTCATCAATAATACTGTAGACGAGCAAGACAGCCGATGCGCCTCGATAGTAGAGCTTCGAAATACCGCGGAATCGTTCTTGTCCTGCTGTATCCCACAATTGAAGGCGTACTGTTGTCCCGCTGTCGGTGTCAAGGACTCGCTTTGTGAGGAACGAGGCGCCAATGGTGGACGTTGTGGTCGGAGGGCTGAAAGTGCCTTTTACGTATCGATTGACTAAGGAAGTTTTCCCGACGCCTTGCGCAAGTCAGCCGCTCCAGCACTTGGATGACGATGCAGCAGTTTATTCCTCACCTTGAGCGCCCAGGACACATATCTTGGCTTCTAGGCTGTTCGACATTGCTATCGGCTTGAGAAAGCGACATACAATACGTGTTCCATTATGAGCGACTTTCGCTTGTGGAGGCTGGGAAAGCTGTAAAGGCTGAAGATTATATTTCTTGATGAAGAAGATTTTAGGTTCACTCGAAAGCCTTGAAGTAGGTATCTTACCTCCACCTAAGTCCCTGTAACCGAAAAGAAGCCTTTGGAAAAACTCGAAACGAGCTTTGCGTTCTTATGATTGATAGATGGAAACAATGTTGACGCGAAGAGAAATGAGGGCGTTCGGTTCCAACGCTGCCCCGCCGTTGTGATCTTCGAATGCGGCTGAAACGCTATCAGATAGATTCCACACGGCCATTCCAATTTCACATTTCATTCAAATCGAGGTTTCGAAGTAGACGAATAGATTCTGTGAGTTTCAAGTCAATTACGGAGTAGAGAAACAAGCCGCAAGAACAGCAGGCCGAATGGTGTTTTTGTACGCTATGGACCGAAGTGTAATCCATATCCGACATCTTGGAACAAAGTTGAGGGCATTCCAAGTCTCAAACTCTTCCGATCTCTTTAGCAACCCGCCCACTCGTTCTTCGTTAACGAGCTCGGCTGCCTTTGTGAAGCAGTGCACCTTGTAGAAAAGGATTAACACTGCCAGAGATCTGGAGCAAATCTAGAACCCCCACGCGGCCCACGATCTTCTCCGCACTGCCCCGCAATCTGGTAGTTCTACTCGTACTAATGCCCCACGGCAGCCGTTTCGGTCAACTTTGCTTTCCCTTTTCTAGTCATGATGGTCCAGCTATTGATTCTCTGCTGAAGGCAATCTACTTTACTCTCGCTTCAATTCCTCTGTCCACTCTCTTAAAGTCTTTGTCCTGCTTGTGGCGACCTTCCTGCAAGTCTCCCGCTCTCTTCTAGTCCCAAGTAGCTTGACGTCTACATTACTACCATCCATCGAAACAGTATGAATCAAGAGCCTCAGCGGGCGCCGAAGGAGCAAAAGCTCCACGGCGATGAAGTTGCAAAACATAACAATGACAAAGATTGCTGGGTCATTATACATGGAAGGGCGTACGATGTCACTGATTTCAAGGAAGAGCATCCTGGTGGCAAGCAGATTATCCTCAAGTGGGCTGGTAAAGATGCGACAGAAACATACGAACCCATACATCCGCCAGACACCCTCGACAAGTACCTCGACCAGTCAATGCATATGGGTGAGGTTGACATGAGCACACTTGAGCAGGAGCAAGTAGAGGAAGACCCTGACGAGAAGGAGAGGCAAGAAAGAATAAAGCGGATGCCAATATTGGAGCAATGCTACAATCTCATGGATTTCGAAGCCGTTGCAAGGCGAGTAATGAAAAAGACTGCCTGGGCATACTATTCAAGTGGCGCAGACGACGAGATTGTTGGTTGCCCTAGGTTAATCCCTCAAGGGCTTGACTGACCTTGTATTACTAGACAATGCGTGAGAACCACTCTGCATATCACAAGATCTGGTTCCGACCGAGGATACTGGTAGACGTGGAGAACATTGACCTCTCCACAACAATGCTAGGTACTAAAGTCGACATTCCTTTCTACGTAACCGCAACGGCACTGGGAAAATTAGGAAACCCTGAAGGCGAAGTCATCCTGACGAGAGGCGCAAAGAAGCACAATGTTGTCCAAATGATCCCGACTCTTGCCAGCTGCTCCTTCGATGAGATAATAGACGCAAAGCAGGGCGATCAAACCCAATGGCTCCAGCTTTACGTCAACAAAGACCGAGCAATTACCAAGCGCATCGTCGAGCACGCAGAGAAACGTGGATGTAAGGGGCTCTTCATTACCGTCGATGCGCCTCAACTCGGCCGCCGCGAGAAGGACATGCGCAGTAAATTCTCCGATGTCGGCTCAAACGTACAAGACACTGGCGGCGACAACGTGGACCGCTCTCAAGGTGCTGCCCGCGCAATCTCCTCCTTTATCGACCCCGGTCTTAGCTGGAAAGATATTCCATGGTTCCTTAGTATCACGAAAATGCCCATAATTCTCAAGGGTGTCCAGAGGGTCGAAGACGTCATCCGAGCCATCGAAGCCGGCGTTCAAGGTGTCGTCCTTTCCAACCACGGAGGCCGCCAGCTTGACTTCGCCCGTTCCGGCATTGAGGTCCTGTCGGAGGTAATGCCTGTCCTGCGCGAGCGCGGCTGGGAAAACCGAATCGAAATTTACGTAGATGGTGGCATCCGGCGCGCCACGGATATCATCAAAGCCCTCTGTCTCGGTGCCAAGGGCGTGGGTATCGGTAGGCCGTTCTTGTATGCTATGAGTGCTTATGGATTGCCCGGGGTGGATCGAGCCATGCAATTGCTGAAGGATGAGATGGAGATGAACATGAGGCTGATTGGGTGTTCGAATGTGGATCAATTGAATCCGACGTTGGTAGATACAAGAGGGTTGAGTTTGCATTCGACCACGGTGCCAGCGGATACGCTGGGGATGGGCGTGTATGACCCGCTTGTGACGCCGGCAGAGAAGGCGAGGTTGTAAAGGAATCTTATCGTCACTGTATATGCATTAAATTAAAGCTTTTCCTTGGTTGTCATGTACTTATTTTGGCTAGATCACGTACATATCGCTATTCTCACATCTCGACTACTTGTGGCTTGTTCCCAAGTCTTCCCGTATCCCTGTACATCAATGATGCATTGACCATCAATCCTCCTGTTCCGTCGCCGCGCCAGAGTCTACTCCATAGAATTCCTAAAATTCCATACCATATGACTCTGGCGAAATCTACCCATGCCGCGAGATCTATCATGTCATTGACGATTCCGGTATCCGGCCTCGCGCATACCCTTTCATAAGCATTCTGGCCCTCGTCCCAAAACACGTTCTCTCGTCCATATCCAGCATGGACGTGCCCGAAAATGTGGACTTTGGGACGGACTCGCCAGACTTCTTTAAGGAGGTGCGCGCAGCCAAGGCCGGTGGGAAGGTCAAGGTGGTGTCGTGGGGGTGTGTGGGTGATTAGGATATCAGTGGATTGGGGGATGGCAGAGAACCAGATATCCTCATGCCGCTCATACTGGAACGCAAAGTCATCTCCGCCGCAAGCGGGAATCTGCGGTGCGCCATAGAATTCCAATTGCCGATTTCCATGTTTGGGAAATCTAAGGGTGATGCTTGAGTGCTGTAGATAGTGTAAATTGCCCCAATTCACCTCCTTCCCATCGTCTTCCTTCCGTCTTGACCTTGGATCGCACCAACTGTCATGATTTCCCGCAATCACTATCTTCTCTTCATGTTCGAAGGAGTTCAGCCAGTCCACGTGTTCCTGTATTTCATCTACAGTGCCCAGATTTGTGAGGTCGCCAGCATGAACAAGAACATCACCAGGAGGGATGGAGAAAGGTTTGTGGTTGTGAGTGTCAGCGATGCAGACAAGGCGGATGCGCTGAGGGCGAGGTGAAAGTTGGAACGAAGGGCCACGGAGGAGGAGGACAAGGTGGTAGATATGAGAAACAGTGAACTTCAGAGGAGAAGAGAGAATGGAATAGATAATGGTGGGTGGATCAAAAGGGGAGGAGGGGGAAAAGGGGGAGAGGAAGGAGAGCATGGAGGAACGGAAAGGTAGAAATGCGACAGTTGAGAGTAGCCTAGGGCAGTGAAATAGTCATAGGATTAGCTGTCTCTTGAGTGTCTCGAAGTAGGGCCTGGACGTTCTCAATGAAATAGGTATCTGGTGTTTACGGAGTCGGTTTGGTGAAAAGATCTGTAGCTTGAACCCTGCTCCCCAACCATGCACAGTGACGTCCCGCTTTTGCGTGTGTGCCTGCTACAAGGTTGCCGACTCCCACCGCCAGTTTCGTCGAGATAGGTAGTCCTCTCTTGTTCTTTGGACACTGTATCGTTCGTGGAAGGACACGTATCTGTACACTGCAGCTGCTACTTGATGGGCCATGGCTCCTCACGATGACCGCCTTGCGAACCTCGACGTCGACTACGTAATTAGTTACAGGTTTGCAGACACAAGTATGCATAGCTCCACATTTTAGCTTAAAAGCAATGCTGATGTCAAGGACCATTGCAGATAAA